>Ga0315914_1003201_pt1 | contig 24925 bp, 22 predicted proteins | sample MpolenodulesMG_FD_203920 | JGI IMG/M metagenome (GOLD analysis project Ga0315914, IMG submission 203920) | Medicago polymorpha root nodule microbial communities from Los Angeles, California, United States - elongated nodules | ecosystem: Host-associated > Plants > Roots > Nodule | place: USA... | reverse complement strand
TCTTGAACTTGTTCAATCAGAATCTTTAAGAATAGTACTTTGATTATGGATCCTGTACACTTGAACAAATTGTTTAGCATATCCAATTGATTATTTTTAATACCTTGTTATTGTCAAAACTTAATAGGTGACTTGTGAAACATCCTTGTTCCAACATATGTCTTTTCATTGATATTGACTACACATATATTAGTGAGTTGATGCAAATATTACTGTAAACATGAAGTTTACATGTTATATTATTAGTGCAATGGAAGCATGTATTATTGTAAACTAGAAGTTTACAAGTTATATTAAATTTATCGTTGACAAGACCGATTGGGTTATCCCGGATCTGTTATGATGCATAAACTAATAAAAAAATTGAAGAGCTAGAAGATTCTTCAATCTAGTAACTATTGTGTTTTACTAGTTCCCATAGAAAGTTGACAATTTAAAAGAACGAGTCTCTCACTGATATAAAGTGATATTTAAATTAATGCGAGATTATTATGTCAACAAATTTGACTAAGAGTTTATTTTATGAACTTTTCAGAAAGCATTTGATGAGTATCATTTGTCAATTGATATTGAATAACCAGTAGCATATGCTCATAAAAATGGACTTGAAGATTCATTCTTTAGACATCTAAAGTTAATTGTATAATTGATACTTACGAGATCATACCTTATAAACTCTAGTTTGGTGATGAGACCATGTCTTATAAACTGTATTTTGGGAATCAATAATCTTGTATGTTGAGATATTGATCTGCATCAAGCCAACACATTACTATATACAAGTCTCCCCTCCCCCCAATCTATCATTGGTTTTAGGTTAATAACCTAATATTTCTCATCCAAGTGGATTTTTGGATGTGTTGTGTATATCACAATTGCTCCAATATAATGCACTAAGATAGATCTTGAAAGAATATTGGGAATATATATATTTGATATATATGAATATCCATCTATCATTAATTGTGTTGAACCAACTTATTTACAGCCCAGTAGGCTGATTATCAATTGTTGGATTAGTTTTCCCAATATTAGGGGGAGATAATAAGCAGCTGGAAATGTGAACCTGAAGTTCAAATAAATTATATGAAAGGAAATATTATTGTTTCATCTTGATCCTCAAGATATAACTCATTTGCAAAGTTAAACAAAATAAATATCTGCTAATACTCCAAATGAAATAGATGTCCTTGTCGGATAATCTAATATGCAAATGAGTCTCAATTGTGCCTGAAGCATGGTAGATCAATCGGTTCCAAATATAAAAAGTCTTGAATAAGAAAAGGAGCTTAAAGGAATGATAACCCAAACGAGGATATAGAAACTCTAAAAGAGTTTTCTGACATAATTGATTTATCATTTCCAAAAGAACTAATCAGGTACCTGAAACTTATGAAATATTAATAAATTATGTCATGAATGACAGATCTCAACGAAATGATATGGAATCGAAGTAAAGTCAATGTCGACATGTTTTTGGATATAATATAGCGATGTATGTAATAATGAGGATCGTGTATTCAAGTCTATTAAAGATTATAGAAAAGGAAAATATCTGCAGATGAAAAGAGACAGTTCCAGAGAAATCAAACTCTTTGGACCTGTAGTCTGCACACTCGAAGATGTGAAGTTAAATGGATATATATGATTTTTCCCGCAAAAAGAGAATTAGAATGGTAAAAGACACACACACACACACACACAAACACACACACACACACACACACACACACACACATATATATATATAGAGTGTTTGATATGTTCACCTGAAGTGAATTGGTCAATGTCTACATTTATTTTTAAGAGACATATATTCTTTAGACACATATTCACCTGAAGTGAATTCAAGAAGTTTTTCGTACTTGATTAAGTTTAGTAGCACATGAAAGGCTCAAATTATATGAAAGATGTGCTACAATATATTTGTATGGCTCACTTGATAGTGATGTATGAAACTCCCTGAAGGATTTCATTTGTATAATACACTATCAAAATTATTGAAAATATGACATCATTTGTCCATTTTAATGATTTGGAAATGAATTCGTTATAATCGATTTTATGATAATGGTATAAAATATTATTAGATATCCTGAAGAGATTCTAAAATTTGTTATGATATAAATGTTGATATGGACAAATCTAATTGATTATGTACTAGAATGATTGTGATGTCACTTGATGTGAGTAAAGATCATGTCCTCAAGAAAATTATGAACAACTTGAATTGGTCAAGTGAGGACACTAACGTATTTTGCTTATATATATCATGGTGTTTTAGTTTTGTCAATACAGATATTGCAGCAAAGTCAAGCATACAATTTGTACCTTACAGAAAGAACAATATCATTCAATCGTTTGAAAATCTTAACACCATATCAAGGAAGTGGAGAATGCTCTTTATTAAAGATTATGATTTTATACATACAAGAAACTTGCGATTTTCCAATTTTAAAAGGAGATTCTTTCAACAACTCAATATGAAGATATATCATGAGCCGCTAATTTGGAGAAGTGTATGGATACAGATCATATCTTTCTACAGAGTCACCGCCAAGTAAAGATTTTGAGTAACCAGTATAAAAGATTATTGAAATTTCTTCGTTGTCTTTATGAGGGGGAGACAAAAATGTGTTCTACACTCTTTTTCCCTTAACCATGGTTTTATCCCACTAGGTTTTCCTGGTAAGGTTTTTAATGAGGCAGATTATGACACAAAAGGATGTTGTACTCTTTTTCCTTCACTAGAATTTTTTTTCATCGGGTTTTTCTCTAGTAAGGTTTTAATCAGCCATATCTTCGATCAACATCCAAGGGAGAGTGTCATGAATACTAGTGGATGTCCATGTCCTTCAATCTTCCACCTTCATATAACCCCCATTAGTAAATGTATGGTTAGTGGTCCTTAGTTGGTTTGATCATTCACTTGCTCATTTGTGTCCTATAAATAGGACCTATATTATAATGTAAAGAACACACTTGTGAAGTAATACAATACACTCTTATGTTCTCTCTTTGTTTCTTTCTCTTTATTCTTATATACTTTATAATATATTGCAATGCTAAGGATCAATTTCATAACAATTATCATATTCCATTCCATTGCATACCTTCAAAATTGAAAGGAATTAAAAATAAGAGATGGTGGAATGTGATAGAACTGATTACATCATATTCACTTTTTAGAAATCCAAACAATGAAACATCTCACAGAACATATTAAAACAAGTACGCTAGAGTTTCAATTGGCTTCAGAGCAGGCACCCTGCCTGTTTTAGGGTGAGCTCGAGGGTAGTTTCATTCTAGCATTATCGACAAGGAAGATGGATTTGTAAACAGACCCCCTCTGTTGGATGGACCAAACTATGATTATTGGAAATCACGCATGAGTGTTTTTCTCAAATCCATTGACAGCAAAACCAGGAAAGCAGTTCTGAAAGGTTGGGAACATCCTGCGGCCTTTGATGCAGATGGAAACAGGACAACTGTCTTGAAACCAGAGGAAGAGTGGACCACTGCTGAAGATGAACTGGCTCTTGGAAATTCCAAAGCATTAAATGCATTGTTCAATGGCGTAGACAAGAACATGTCCAGATTGATCACACAATCTATTGTGGCGAAGGATGCTTGGTAGATTCTCAAAACTGCTCATGAAGGCACTTCTAAGGTAAAAAGTTCTAGACTTCAACTCCTTACCACCAAGTTTGAGAATCTGAAAATGCAAGAGGATGAGAACATACAGGGTTACTACATGAATGTCCTTGATATAGCCAACTCCTTTAACTCACTTGGAGAAAAATTGACTGATGAAAAACTTGTGAGGAAAATCCTCAGATCTCTTCTTAAAAGATTTGAAATGAAGGTTACAGCTATAGAATAAGCATAAGACATCTCTAGTATGAAGGTTGATGAGCTTATAGGTTCACTTTAAAATTTTGAGTTGGTTGTTAACAACAGGTCAGAAAAGAAAGGTAAAGGTGTTGCTTTTGTTTCAAATACTGAGATTAATGAGCTACAAGGAGATGTTGTGGGTGATGAAAACCTGTCAGAGAACCTTGGCATGCTTGGGAGACAATTTAACAGAATTTTGAAGCAAGTAAACAAGAGAACCAGACCAAATGGACAGAACTTCAGATTCAACACTGATCTACAGACCAATAATATGCAGAATGTTAGATCTGATGAGAAGAGTAATCAATACAAGGGTGTTAAATGTCATGAATGTGAAGGGATATGATCACATTAGAACAGAATGTGTTACTTTTCTTAAGAAACAAAAGAAAAGCTTAACTGTTTCTTGGTCTGATGATGATGAATCTGAAGGAGATGAAGGGAAAGAATCTGTCAAACATGCTGTTGCCTTGACAGGTAGAGTCTCTTCCGATGATGATTCATGTGATGAAGAACTAAACTGCTGACATCTACAAGCAACTTGAGGAGCAGAAAAGTAATACCTATCAACTGGAGGAGGAAATGAGTGGAAATCTAGCAAAAGTTTCTGAACTTAATAATGAGGTAACTCTACTAAGCTCTCAACTTAGTCAAGTCATGAAGCAAGTTAAAATGATGACCACTGAGATTGAAGTTCTGGATGAGATTTTCGAAGGGAAAATTAAAGGGAAACCAAATGGAATAGGATTTAGTTTTAAACATATAAACCAGAACCAGGAAAACAGAACTTTTGCTCAGTCCTTAGTAGACTATGGGATGTTAAAAAAAAATCAGTCAGGAATATCAAATTTGTAGCTTCCATTGGAACATATGATCCCACTGAAAGTAAACCAATGTTGCAACATTCTGAGGAACATTAGAGTTCTAAAATAGATAAGGCATCTGGTTCTAGAATGTGTCACTACTGTAAGAAAAAGGGTCATATAAAACCTTTTTGCTATAAGTTGTATGGATTTTCATAGCAACATCATCAAAAGATACAGAAACCACAAGGGATAAATGTCAGGAAAGTATGGAAACCAAAGGCTGACAATGTAGGATTGATGGCTTACATCTCTCTAAGAACCCCTTCTAAGGGAGGATGGTATTTTGACAGTGGATGCTCTAGACATATGACTGGAATTAAAAATCTTCTTAATGTTGAGAAGTCTTGTACCAATGGTTATGTCACATTTGGGAATGGGAAAAAAGGGTAAGATCCTTGGTATAGGCAATTTAATCAATTATGAATCTCCAAAGCTTGACAATGTTCTATGGGTAGGAAGTCTAACATCTTATTTGATTAGTATAAGTCAGCTATTGAACAAGGGATGAATGTGAATTTCAAAAATTCAGAATGTCTAGTAACTAATGAGAATGGTAAAGTTCTCATGAGAGGCATTAAAACTAAAGAAAAATGCTACGAGTGGGTACCACATCTAGAAGATAAAAATGTTCAACAAACCAGGATGTTGCAGACAATGATGAAACATCAACTAAACTCTGAAGTACTTGATCTTTCTCAGTGTGGCAGTATAGATGATTGTAGAAGGATCTCAAGAATGGGTTCATTCTTGATAAACGATCAGATCTGGTCTCAACATTATTCTTCTAATCTTATGGGAAAGGAATGGGTGTTTACTGAAGACCGATTTGTAAGCACATTTAGAAGAATGTTTGATATGAAGCCGTTTGAGAATATGAAGGACAAATTAGGTATTTCTCAGATTGAGAAGTTACAACAGTTATTGCATGATAGGCGTGCAATACCTTTTTGTGTATCTCTCCTCTCATTGGTCCACGTTAATTGAGGAAGTTTCTTTCAAACCCTCACTCAACCTTTAACTAAACACAATCATCTGTCTCTAACCCTTATTCACGTTTCTTCCTTACTCGAACTTCCAAAAACCGTTCACATTCACACTCTTGCAATTATACATCCTCATTTTCCTTCCTTCACCAAACTTTACCAACAACATCACATCACCATGAAGTTCAAACACGACATCCCTGTTTCTAAAGAAAAGAACTCCGCTGATCAACAAGGTTCAGATAACTCCATTCCCAAAATGGTTAAACTCATCACAACGATTTCTTCTCCAAAGTCTAAGAAGACAACACAACTAAGTTTGTGTAAAAGAAGAAAAAGGCTCCTAAAACAAAAAGGGTTGAATCAAAGGAATCGTTGAGCATGGCTGATCTATACAAAAAGAAAATTCCCTTCGTATGCACCGTGGTCGAACCAAGTTATTAAACCTCTGCGAAAATTCTCAAGAGTACAGATGCTGAAGAAAACCCAGAGATTGCTTCCAATGTTGCAACTTATGTTGTTGAAATAGGTACTTCTGTTGAAACCCTACTACCTGTTGCTTCTGAATCTGGTAGAAGACTAGGATTAGAGGATTTGGACGAAGCTATAGATAGTACTGAAAATATGGATATAGATAACCCTAATCTTGATGAAGAGAATGTGATAAAAGACCTTGTTCAAACTTGTCCCAAGAAGAGTGATGATCAAAAGGATGTTGGAACATCTTTGGACCAACAGGACAAACAAGACGACAAGGCTGGTACCCCTGTCGAAGATGAGTCAGAATTTAAAACTACTTCTGAGAATGAATTCTCTTCCAATAACATTGGTGTAAACTCTCTCTGAAAAGGAGAAACATACTGAAGAAGAATCTGATCCTAAGGAAGTCCAGTCTGATGAAAAGAAAAGGATGTGGTAAATGTAGAAGAAATGGATTCTGACATCCCACTGGTGCAGAGTATTGGAGAAGGTCCTGCCAAAAGATTGAGAAGTAGTAAAGGCAAAGATGTTCCCTCTGCAAATGAGACTCCCAAGAAAAGTGATGGTTCTATGAATGTTACTCCCAAAACCAGAACAAGGACTGCTGGTGTTGGACCTAAGAAAGGTTGGAGCAAGGTGAAGGTCAAAGCTACTACAGGAAGGACAAGAAAGAAGAAGGTTGTCTCCTATAGTGAATCTGATTATGATGTTGAGGAGGATGTTCCAAACATCATCCTTTCTACCTCAAGGAAGTCTGCTGGAACAAAGATTGTATAAACAGTGGCAAATGTGCCTATTGACAAGGTTTCTTTTCATCTTCCTGAGAATGCACAAAGGTGGAGATTTATCTATCATAGGAGGATGGCACTGGAAAGAGAGCTAGGTAAGGAGACTTTGGAAATTGAAGTTGTAATGGAGCTTATTAAAAAAGCAGGTCTCATGAAGACACTGTGCAATCTTGGTGATTGCTTTGAGAAGTTGGTAAAGGAATTTCTGGTGAACATCTCTGATGATTGTGACAATTCCCTTAGCAGAGAGTATCAAAAAGTGTTTGTAAGAGGAGAATGTGTCAACTTCTCTCCCAACATTATCAACAAATTTCTTGGTGTTGAAGAGATCAACATTCCTAAGCTGGAGGTAACTGATAATCAAGTATGTAAGGAGATCACTGCAAATAAGATCAAGGTGTGGCCTAAGAAGAAAAAGATTTCATCTAGAAAACTGTTTGTGAAGTATGCTATTTTAAACAGGATAGCTGCTGTAAACTAGGTTCCTACCACCCACTCCTCTGATGTTGCCACTGGGTTAGGTAACTTTATATATGATGTAGGGTCTAAGTCTAAGATGGATTTTGGTGCCTACATTTTTAAACAAACCATGAAGCATGCTAAAACTGATGTTGTTAGAGTTCCTATAGCTTTTCCAACTTTTTTGTGTAGCATTATTCTAGATCAACATCCTAACATTAAAACTGCAAGTGATGTCTCAAAAAAGAGGGAACCCCCTCTCACTTTGCACTCCAAACTGTTTAGTACTAATCATGTTCCAGACATTGTTGGAAAATCTAGAGTTGCACCTGCTGCAGAAATGATGACAAAACAGGAGATTGTGGCTGCTCTCAAGGACACTTGTGTTAGGCTGGATGAAAGAAAATCTCAGTTTGAACTAATGATTCATTCTGTAGAAAGAGAGGATGTTGTAGCAGAGGATGAGCAAGCAGAAAGTGAGGAAGCAACAGATGGTGATGTTGATCAAGAAGATGAGGAAGCTTTTGGAAGTAGTTCTGAGGCGTCTGAATGATTTTTTTTTTTACTTGTATTTTGTGTGGGCTATGCCCTGAATATTTGTGTGCACCTGTGTGTGCCTATTTTGGTTTGTAATTCCTAAATATCTGCATTTTATTTTCCTTGGTATTCTACTGACACATTTTGGCATTCTAGTAATTATGCATGAATTGCTTATACCTTCTTTGGTTATGACACTATTGACATATTTTGTGGCTAAAAAGGGGGAGTAAAATGGTATATGCCTCTTTAGTGGGAGTAACACTCTCTATATGCCTGTGTATGTGCTATTCTGCATTTATTTTGCAGATTTGCCTGTTATGCCTGTATTTCTGTTGTTGCATTTATTTTGCAACTATTTCAGGTTTCTGTGTAGATGTTTTATTTCAGGTTTCTGTGTAGATGTTTTATTTTGCAACTATTTTTCAGGTTTCTGTGTAGATGTTGGCACTGATGTTGCAACATCTTGATGTTGTTCTAAGAATGTTCTAGTTCTCAGTATATTTTTTGTTGTACATGTTCCCTGCAAATGTTCTATAAAATGTTGGAACATGTCTTTGTGACCTCATAAGGTATGTTTGTTTCATTCATATTCCTTGAAAAATTAGCACCCAAGCCCTGAAGTTTTCCTTTATCTATGCATTAGGAGTCGGTTGGTGTTTCAAAATGTCTTCCATATGCATGTGTTCAGGGGGAGTAGTGGAGTATGTTTAGTATTCACTCATAGGTTCTTATTTTGAGGGGGAGTGATACTATTATGTCTGCTTGCTCTAATTCAAGCTGTCTGACAGATGTGTAGTATGATGTGCCAAATATCTAACTGCCAGCTTTCTCTAGGTATGAGAAATTTATTTTTCCCCTTGCTGATGTGTGATAGGTACTCCTGTCTGATGTGGTGAAGGATGTTGGAACATCCAAACCAGTGTGGGATTTATTTATCCCTGATCTGATGATTGTAGCATAGGAATTTACTTTTCCTCTACTCTTATGAGAGTTCTTTACTCTCTATTTTATTGTATGGAAAATTTATTTTTCCTTGCTTATGTGAGACAGGTTTCCCTGTCTGATGGTGCGAAGCATGTTGGAACATCCAACCTTTGTGGGAATTTAATTTTCCCTAACTGTAGCATAGGAATTTATTTTTTCTCTGCTCTTGTGAGACTACGCTAATATCTTATCCGCTGTTGCATGTCTGATATGTGTCATGCCTTCTTGTCTCTTAATTCAAATTTGTTAAGAGTATAATGCTTTCTTTCTTCATGTGTGGTTAGATCAAGCTATGCCTGAAAATTGTGTAAGGTATTCTTTTGTTGCACACTTTTGAAACTTCTTTAGTGATACTGTCATGCCACTCATTCTTCTTGAATATGTGTTCGTGATGACTTGAGGAAGTGTATCTAATGTATCTCTTTGAATTGTGTGCTGTTTGTTTACTTCATAGGCGTGTGTGTTCATACTGATTGAAGAAATGGTACTTTGTATCCCTCTTCTTTTTAATTGGCCTTAATTTGTTTTAGCCAAAAATTTGCCAAAGGAGAAGATTGTTGGGTATTTGTATTGGCTGAATTGTTGCTAAAACAAATATCCATGTTTGTGTTGTTGGAACCAATGTTCCAACATATTTCAGGCATCCTTGTAAGATGTTGGATACGATGTTTCAACATCCTGGTACGGTTCAGTGTGCCTTGTTTCATGCCTGTTTGTACGCGTGCTTTATATTATTTAAGGAAACCATATTTCCTTATCGTATTAACCAAGCAACGCGCATATCTTTACAGAATCAGTTGTACTTTTATTCTCAAATGAGCAATTATATTTAAGGTAAAAATCACTTCACTAGTGTGGTTGAAAGCAAAAAAATGTTTGCTTTCTTTTTTGTTATCATATGTGGTGGCAACAACCTTTTGTGTGTTTGGGGATTGGTTGACTGTTGTTCACCTCTATTCTGAACTAAGGATTGGTTTTTGTAATTTTGTTCTACTTCGCTATGCACTTCTTGTGCTAGGAAGCCGATTTTTTTGTTAATATATATCATTTTGCCTTGTTAAAAAAAATAATAACCATTTTTTCTTTTTTAAAAAAATAAAAATAAATAACCAAGGCAATTTTTTCTGTCAACAAAAAAAAAAAACCAAGGCATTTCAATTTTTTTTCCTCTTAATTTTTTCACTTTTCTTATACTTGGATTGGATTCTTATATCATACAGGTAAAATAAAAAAAGGATGATTTAAGTGAAAATATTAAAAACTTTAATTTGCACCAAAAGTAAATGTTAAAACTAAATTACCCATTAAACTAAAAAATTAATCTCATTTACAAAACATTAAACAAATTTTCATTTCAGAAAACACAAAATCACTCTCTCTCTCTCTCTCTCTCTCTCTCTCTCTCTCTCTCTCCGGGGTCACTCCATACGCCGCCGCCGCCATCATCGCCGCCGCTTCACGATCTAATCCTTCATCCACCTTCATCGGAGCGCCACCGTCAGCAACGGTAAATCCTTTTTTTTCTGCAATTTCAATTTCGTCGTTTTTCTCGCCAATTACACGTTTAGGGTTTCATTTTGAATTTTAGGGTTTCAATTTTCAAATTTCATTTTTAGGGTTTCAATTTTTCATTTTTAGGGTTTTAATTTAATTTTTAGTTTTAGGGTTTCAATTTTCATTTTTAGGGTTTCAATTTTATTTCAATTGGTGCTGATATTGTGACATTACAGCTCTGATGAGTGACCCTCCAGCTAAATCACGTGTTCAGCCGGAGGCGGAGGCGGAGGCTGAGGCCGAGCCTCCTTCAGTCCTCCCAGATGAACTTATCACTGAAGTTCTTTCCCGTGGTGATGTGAAATCTCTTATGCGAATGAAATGTGTATCCAAGTATTGGAATTCGATGATTTCTGATCCGAGATTCATCAAACTTCACATGAAGCAATCTGCGCGAAACGCTCATTTGACATTGTCTTTGTGTAAATCCGGTATTGATGGGGATAACAATGTGGTGCCATACCCTGTTCGTGGTTTAATTGAGAACGGGTTGATCACTCTTCCGAGCGATCCTTATTATCGATTGCGGGATAAGGAATGTCAATATGTTATTGGTTCTTGCAATGGATGGCTTTGTTTGCTTGGTTTTTCTTCGATCGGTGCTTATAGGCATATCTGGTTCCGTTTCTGGAATCCTGCTATGGGTAAAATGACTCAGAAGTTAGGGTATATATGTGATAATGTTTTGGGGCTGTATACCCATTTCAAGTTCGCATTTGGTTATGATGTTTCTTCGGATACTTATAAAGTTGTGCTGTTGATTTTGGATGAGGCTAGAAATAGGAGTAATGTACTGGTTATGAGTTTGGGCAATAATCTTTGGAGAGCTATTCAAAGGTTTCCTGCGGTTCCTCTTCCTTTCCGCTATTCTGATCCTGGTGTGAACGATGGTGTGTATTTGAATGGTAGTCTTAATTGGTTGGCTCTTCGTGATAGCTTTCATTCTAATGGTGTTTATGGTTGGAAGCGTGTTGATGCCGAAGAATTTGTAATCGTTTCACTAGATTTGGGAACAGAGACATATAGACGGTTTATGCCTCCTAGTGCTTTTGATGGAAAGTCACCTGTTGAGCCATCTGTATGTATATTGAGGGACTATCTTTGCTTTTCCCATGACGATAAGAGAACTGATCTTGTCATATGGAAGATGGAAGAATTTGGAGTTGAAGAGTCTTGGACTGAACTGCTTAGGATTAGTTACCAGAATCTTCAGAGTGTGCATCTTGACTTTGTCGACTTGCAATATTCTCAATGGTTGCCATTGCACCTTTCTGATCGTGATGATACACTGATATTGGCTAACAAGCAAGAACGGCAAGCAATTCTATATAACTTGAGAGACAATAGTGCAGTGCGAACTAGAATTAGCGATAAAGTAGAGTGGTTCTCCGCCAAGGTTCATGTGGAAAGCTTGGTTTCTGACATTTTGAAAGTAAGTGCCTCCTAGACAATATACTTTTTGAATTTGTGTCAATTCATGTACATTTTTAATAGATGGCATCAATCTTTTCTATGTGATGGTTTTGGTTGATATTGTTAAAGGTTTGACAATCATTGAATCAAATAAATTTGTTTGTTTTTTATTTATTAGAAGCTAGAAGATGACATTTTAAAGATTTTTAGCTTGAAGGTGTTCCTTCCAAAAGGAAATTCAGTATTTGTATTAATTTCATTTATTTCAAAACTTTGTTACCTATAATATATTGAACTCACTGATTTATTGCCTTGTTTTGAATTTGATTGTTTCTATGTTTTAACTTTTAGCCATAAATGAGGTTGTTTTGTAAATTAATGTATGTTGTATATTCTTCTTGGTCTGGATTTTTTCACGCCAGATCAAGCACTTTACGCTGATTTAGATATTGGAAATTATTTTATCTCTATTCCTTATAATGATGTTGATATATAATCAATTTTTTTATTACACAACCCTTGTGTCACTAATGATATAAGCTTGCAGTTATGGCATCATGGTCAAGCTATTTTCTTTATTTCTTGAGAGGGACATGGCAGCACTTTAGCAAATTATGCATTTGTTTTTTTCTCCTATGTTTTTGTTTCTATTATTGTGTTTTGCAATTTCACTCTCATGTCTAACAGAATCATTTTTAAACTATGGATCTACCACCCCAGCTTCAGGTACAAAACCCTAATTGATCGTACATTGTGGGATGGTTGGAGTAAAGAAAGAAAGGAGCTTGCTGGAGCTACAGCTGCCTCAGTTACAGTACTCATTTTGTTTCATGACATTTATGGCACTCTTGATGTCTTTCGTTTATGTTTCTTCGTAAACATTTGAAGCAACTCACTGCTTTATAACTGTTCTGTTTTACAACTCTACTCCTGTTTGTTTAGAAGCAGGTGACTGTCTCCAAATCTTTTTAATAATTTAAGTGCACTCTTGACTTACTTTTTATTTCGTTAATGGATTTGAAAGAATGGAATTTGAGTATGCTGTGGTATTTGAGTTTTGTTTTTAAATTAGTGAATGAAGTCGTTTATGTTTCTTCAAACACATTTGAAGCAACTCACTGCTTTATAATTGTTCTGTTTTACAACTCTACTCCTGTTTGTTTAGAAGCAGGTGACTGTCTCCAAATCTTTTTAATAATTTAAGTGCACTCTTGACTTACTTTTGATTTTGTTATTGGATTTGAAATAATGGAATTTGATTAATTTGTGGTATTTGAGTTTTGTTTTTAATTTAGTGAATGAAATCGTTTATGTTTTTTTGAAAACTTTTGAAGCAACTCACTGTTTAATAATTGCTCTGCTTTACAACTCTACTTGTGTTTGTTTAGAAGCAGGTGAATGTCTCCAAATGTATTTAAAAGTGCACTGTTTTTCAGATCGTTTGAGTATATTAGTAATATTGTTGTAGGTGCTCAAGATCTAGTTATTTGGTTTATTTGTCACATTGTGTCTCTTTTTTACCCATTTAAAGTTCAAGTGTCAACTTCCATGTGATCCCAAAATGTCATTTTAACAAAAGTTCCTTTTATTGGAAACTGTTAGTCACAAAAGGTTTTATGACTAACAAAAAGTTATTTTGTCGATAACGGCACGATAGCAAAATACCATAGCAGAGAAGGGGTACTCTGCGACGTTTTCCTCCTTTGAGCTGCGTTCAGAAGTAGCAGTGTTTGTGGTTGCAAATCGTGTCCAAATCACGATGCAATCCCACTTTCTTCTCTGTGTCAGTTTATCTTCAAACCGGATTGGGTTTTGGGGAAAGATCCTTCCTATCTTAAGCACGGCGCCCATTCCTCAACCTATGAGACTGACGCCTCCCCCTCCGCATTGTTCGAACGTCTACCATGTGAGATCTCTCTGTATTAACTGATATCATTGAACATGTGACGCCGACATACAAACTATGTCCTCTATTGCGTAATCAGGTTAAAATTATGGCTTTTATCCTTCTCAGCTATGAAACCCGACTTAGTGTAGAATTAGGGTTTGTCTAACTGGGCTAAGCAGGCCCAATTCCTCTCCCTTTATTTTCCAATCATTATTGGCCTCACGACCCAAACTCTTGTTTTTTAAATCTAAATTTAATTTAATTATGTCCAAGTCTTCGGTACCTTTAATTTTTTATTTCTTGTGCTAATTCTAGTTTAATTACATTTTTAACTTGGTTTTGATGAGAAATGACAAAGTTAATTGCAATTATTAAGTATGATTGTCCCTTTAATTTTGTGCATTTATCTATTTATGAGTATTCATGTATCTTGTTCGAATTTATGTTTATTTCGCACAGTTTTTTAGTCTTCGCAATAGCGGCTATACTGCTATAGCATTTTGCGGTTTGGCACTATGCGCCATTATCATTTAATTACCAACGTAGACATAAAGTAGCCAAAAACACTAAGTCTTCAGATTTATTTAACTCAGCTTAAAACACTGAAAACGCCAGGTGGTACAAGGAAAAGAAATAACAATTTGCTTCCATACAGTGTACATGCATAGGGAGGTGTCAAAGCCCTGAGTGACGAGAGCGAGCAAGCGTTTGAGAGATTCATACTTCTTCCCGTGGTGCTCATTATTTTATATATTGCTTTATTTTTGTCTATCAAACAATGAGTTGTGATGAACAAAGTTTCATGATTTGTCCAATTTATTTTTCCAGTTGGGTACTACTCATCAAATCTCTCTTAGATTTGGAAATATTAATTTATATTTATTTTCTTCTTTTTACATATATAGTGCAGCATTTATAGGGTCATAATTATACAAGCTAGGATAAGATATGTGTCAAAACGTAGAAAGCTGAGATTCATTTTTAACTGGAAAAGATATAGGCAGAGGATAAGATATAGGGTCTTAATTTACTCAGATTCTGTTGATTTGTTTGTAAAATTGCTAGAAGTCTTGTTATGAGCAAAAACATAGAAAACAAATGTCCGATGAGTGAAGAAGCACTTTAATTCTGATCCATAAGAACAACTGGGATATACAAAATTGTGCAAATTATAGGGTCATTAAACTTATAGGACCTACTTTGTAGTTATAGAAAGAGTAATTGAACGGAGACAAAGAAAAGAGGCGCAGATTATTGATATACTTGGTAGGTTGACCATGTACGCAATTTATTCACTACTACGACATTGATGCAGCGGTATCGGATGGATCAAAACAACTTGCACTTAGTTTTCATTGATTCGGAGAAGGCGTGTGATAGAGTGCCTAGAGAGATTTCGTGGAAATCCTTCGAGAAGAAAGGGGTTAAGATGCCTATATTCGAGCTATGAAGGATATCTATAAGGGAGTCTCAACTAGTGTGAGGACACAAGATGGAGACATCAGCGATTTTTCCATAACAGTAGGATTGCACCAAGGTTGAACCATAAGCCCTTATCTTTATACTTTAGTTTTGGATGTACTTGCGGAACTCATCCAAGAGCTAGCACCGAGATGCTTTTTGCATATGATATAGTCATGTTTGGAGAGTCGAAGGAGAAATTAAATGGGAGGTTGGAGACGAGTCTTTGAAATGCATGGCTTCTGCCTGAGCAGAAGAAAAACAGAGTATATGGAGTGTAATATTAGCAAAAGGCGAAGCGTTTGTAGCTTAGACGAAAAAGTTTGAGATCATATCATACCACCAGTTACACAATTTAAATATCTAGGATCCAAAGTACATAACGGCGGAGAAATAGGTGTGTAAACCATTGAATTCAAGATGGGTGGTTGAAATGGCGCAGGGCCTCAAATGGAAGTTCACTTAGTGGGATAATGTTTGGTTGTTGTTGTTGTAGACGACTCTAATGGAAGTTCACTTTTAACTTAAGTCAACTCAAGGCTTCTTAATTCTTAAAATATCTTTTAAATAATAAAATTCCGTAGTTCACTTTTCCAATAAGCAATGGATTATTTGTGAGTTTTAAAGATCTGTGTACTCAATATTCTGCTAAAGCAACAGCCGGTGGCCACCGTAGGAAGTTGGTAACAGAGCTGTTTGCTATAGCGGCTATTGGTGGCGGAACTTGGTCTAATTTTAGGAGGGGGGCAAAATCTTGATATAATTACATCACTTATGGCAATTATGATTAGAATCTCATGTTAACATAGTGGTTATCGCCCTTTGTTTTCTCTTCAAGTAACAGGGTTCGAACCTAAGGATTTCCATTTTGATGGATTATTTTGTTATTCCTGCAAAAGGAAAATAAAATAAGATGCAAAACCAAGATTACCGGGGTTCGATCCCGTGTCATTATGGTTGAAAAGTGTTCTCAACCACTACGCCAAAGCATTTATTGTATCATATAACAAGCATAGTATAGTGTATATACAAAACTTTGGGGATGTGATGGCCATCCCCTGTCCCAACAAAGCTCCGCCAGCGGCGGCTGTCGTGACCGCTATTGTTTTATTAGCAATTTTTTTAAGTTAATATTTTTTTTATAGCCATATGTTGGTGGTTAATTTTTCAGGGGCAGGGGAAATTTGTTAGTAGTAGGGATCGAACCCTGGATCTCCTACATAATACACCTTTTGTAGTTACTTCAAACTTTTTTTTTGTTATTTACATTTATGTTTGCACAAGACCTGTGAATTTAATTGCTATTTCTTATTTACGAATTTTTCATGAATTGAGTATTGTTTTAATTTTTCAGCATTTATATATACAGTATTATTTATTATGTTTAAAATTTTTTGAGTAGCATACTTCGATGGTCACATTTAAGTGAGAACTCTGAAGTGAGAGCTTTTGGTTTGGTGGACAATGCTTTGATAAATATTTAGTTTTCTCTTGTTTCTCTTCAGTTGCACTATATTTGTCCAGAGCTATTGGTGGTGTGGATTTGATGGACTCTTAACTGGTTGGCCATTCACGATAACTTCAGGTATGGTTTGAATGTTATGATTGTACAGCAATTTATGATTATTTTGTTGGTTTGGGTCTTGATATAGTATTTTGGATAATTAGAGTAGTTGAGAGCAATGTAGTCAGAGTCGTGATCCTAGGCAGAATCGTGGAGGGGTCACAAGATCGTGTATTGGGAGATCTTAACACGAATCGTAAGATCTTACTGGATTCAGAAATTCATATATATTGCATATAGATTCTCGTACATTTGCATATAAAACAACATAATTTAGTAAAACTCAAAGGCTGTGCAGAGAACAAAGGGAAAGTCTCTAGGTTTTTTAGTCGTATTAATTGAAAAACTGAGTATTGGGAAGGTTTCCACAAATTAATGGGATTAGTGGGTGTATTGGGAAGGTTTCCACAAATTAATGGGATTAGTGGGTGTATTTGGATGGTTTTCAACAATTCATTAGACTAATGATTGAAAAGTTACCCTTGCGAGCTACACCAAAGTAAAAATGTGTCTTTTTAGGAATTATAATTAACCGGGTCACATACCCAACCTGTATCTGTGAGGAAGACCCTCAGAATCAAAAGTGACGCTAGAGTTTGCCGCTTGCGTGTGTTTACACGGCGATCCTGGATGCTCCCACCAATTTCCGATTCTAGGGCTTCCCTAAGCGCACATATGGGTGTCGAGATCGTAGAAATGCACGATTCTACATTTATATCACGATCTTGACTACCATGGTTGAGAGTTAGTTGGTAAAAGTTAGTAAGATGATAAGTTTGTGAGGTGGTTGTGTAGAGTTGTTATTGTGGTTACTCTTAGTAAGTCTTTGAATAGCTCTGAATTGGTAGAGAGGGAAAGATATATTTGAATATTTAATTTTCGTGGCTGGAGAGTTATCTGGTTTGAAAGGAGAGTGCTTTTTCAGATAGCCGTGTGTGCATGGTTATCTTCTTCATTGTAAACCTTTTGTGTCTTCTCTTTCAATCTTATTACAAAAATAAGAAATTCTTCAGATGGTTGCAATCTTTTTTTATTCATTTGGGTGTTTTACCCATTCCTCTAATCCTGAAGATTAGAACTTTTGGGTTCCTAACAGCAATACATGAAGTTGCTGGCCCTTTGAAGCTTTGGTGAAATGCCACTTGTTCAGCCAAATATTTCTCTTTCGATGGACTGCCTTTATTTTTCTCATTATTTGATTAGACCCAATTTTGTCATGTGGCAGAGGATGGAATTTGGAGTTGAGAAGTCTTCCACTCGATGGTTGTCAATACACCCTTGTGAGAGTGGAGATACATTGATATTGGCAAATGATCTAGAAGACCAAGAAAGTCTCTATGATTGGAAAGTAACTATAATAGAGAAAACTAGTTACTTGTAAACTATGTTGTTTCTTTTCCAAAGGTTATGTTCAAAGCTTGGTTTCTTCTTTCTAAAAGTAAGTTCCTCCATCTTTTTATTCATGTATACGTTGTTTAACAGATCGTGTGGTCATCTTTTTATGATGGCTTTGGTTGATTGCATTGTTGAATGATTATCTATTGGCTGTTGTTCACAGTTTGACAGTCTCTGATATTGCATTGCTTCTTTGGCTTCATATAGACACATCTCACTTTCTAACACATTTTTTTCTACAATTGCTGAAACTTTGCAAACCACGCATAAATGATCTTTTATATGTTGATTCAGTGTTGTTAAATAACAGCTGTAGTGGCGCTATAGCGTAGCAAAATTTGAACAAACCGCTGCTGTTCTGCAATACACTATTTAGTACAAATCATAGTAGTTAATAGCAGCGCGTAGCGGCCGACCCCAAAAATGCTATAGCGGGATAGCGCATAGCGCTATGACCGCTATTTCATAACTTTCTGGACAAATTATGTAAATAATTCTATAAATTATAAACAAACATATATCTAATATAAAATTAAATATAACATTCAAATCTCATGACACATAAAATTAAATCATACAAAACACTCAAATCTTATGAGCAGAAAACAGAACAATAAGGAATGGATCAACAGAGAGAGTTTGGTTTGGTATATGAGCAGACAACAGAACAAAACAGAACAACGCGTTTGGTATCAATAACAATAACAGAGTTTGGTATCAATAAAACACGAGGAACGGTGGTGTTTTACTGTGCGATGACGGCGTTACAGCGAGCAGAGATGAACTGTAGTGTTTTACAGTGCGACGGTGGAATTAAGGTGAGCAGAGATGAACGTCGTGTTTTGGGGTTTGGGAGAGAAACGGCATTCTGCGTTTTTCAGAAGAATGAAAGAGGAAGAGAGGATATTGAAATTTTAGTGTTTGAAGAAAATGTCCAAAATACCCTTGTTTTTTTTTAAACCAAGGACAATTTTGTATTTTCTCTTAAAATGTAATGGCAGTTCTAAACAGCAACCCGGCCCACAAAGCTGCTACGAAGCGGTGCGCCGCTATCTCACATCGCAACGCTACGGCTTGTTGCGTAGCGTTCTGGCACTGCACCGCACCGCGCAGCCGCTATTGACTACTATGGTACAAATAGCAGCTATATAGCAATGTTGCGTAGGGAATTTGAACAAACCAGTATTTTCCGCTATCTGTGATTGATAACACTGTTGAATCTTGGTTATGCATCAGCCAAGGAAATTGGTGGTGTCAGGGAACATAAATAGCATTTTTTGGGTTCCTTGTTTACGAAACTTCCTTCATATATGCTTTTGTGCATGTTTAGAAAATTTGCAGTTATATTTCCAATGCTTCCCAAACTCTGTTTGCAGAGCAACTCCTTTTCTACTCATCAGTTCACAAACATTGGAAAAAGTGTTGCCTAGTGTATTTCAATCTTCACACTAGTCAGTTATAAGGCTTCTTAATTTTTTGGTTGCAGTCAATGGGCTTCTAGATTTTGTAGTTGGGGGAATCCCAAATTTTATTTGATTCCCTTTAAAAAAAAAATTATAAAATTGTTGGCTAATAAATATATTATATTTTTGGGTTAAATTCAAAGGTTTTGAGATCTGATTTTCTTCATGCATATTTGGGCCATTTTGATTTCCAGATTAATGCCTTTTATGGTTTTCAAAATACCAAGATCATGTAGGTTAGCTAAAAGCTTAGTGAGCATAACTTTCGATAGTATGATTTTATGATGGTAAACAAAGATTGCCTGTAGTGGTATTTGTGAAGAGATGTATTTTTCTCTTATGTCATACAATATTTAGATTTTTAACCATTACTATGCTTTCCTATTTGGCAGAACATAGATACTCCCTTAAGGTTGATGTAAAGATCGACATTTGCAATCACGGAATAGTTTTTGTTGTAGCTTCTCACGGGAAACAGGCTATTCAGAGTTTGGAGGATCTATCTGGAGTTGTCTTTTATTCTGTGGTATCAATGTTCTGTTGTCGTTGGCATCATCAGCACTCTTATGAAATCAGTGAATAGCTAGGAAGAAAACTAGAAAGACTTGTTATCTTTTTTTTTCTCTTTTGGAAGTGAAAACATGTTGAGAATTACTAAATTACAAACCAAGTCCTTCTAATGACAGTAGAAGGAGCTATATTCTCAACTGTAAGATGATTTTTGAAACTATATTGCTCATATAGATGACAGTATCGAACACTGTCAAAATTGTCTTTAAATATTTTATCATGAATGCATATTTTCATGGTTTCTTATATATATTCAATGGTTACTCCATCATCAGAAATTCCAACATAAGATGATGCAAACTCCAGATATTCAATGCTTCCCAAACTTCAAAATTAGTCAGTGATTTGTCAGCACGTAGATATACTTTATTGAATTCATATTGCCTCTGCAATGAATCAAAAGTCCAGAGCATTCTCTCTTGGCTTATCTTCATTAGCTTAAACTCTTATATTTAATTGGTCCATTACTGACTAAATACATACCTAGTGTTTGAAAAGTCCACATATAATGTTAATTATATTTTTATTTTTATTTTTTTTTTTTTAGGAAATATTTTATTAATTCTTGAAAATTATGTATAAAGAAACATGATAATGGATTTTTTAGGGATAATAATGGTTATTATGTTGACAATTGTGATCCAACGTACACACAGACGACTTGCTTTCCAAATATTGGTCAACATGCACAAACCGGATTTTTTTTGTTGTCACGTTTACATGGTTTAAATGTGTGTCTGGTCCCTGCACTTTAACTCAATTTTGGTATTGGTCTCTGCGCTTTTTTTGTTTTGGAATTAGTCCCTGCAGTTTGTAAAACTTTGGATTTTAGTTCTTCTGTTAAGTCTCAGTTAAAAAAAAAATCAAAACTAACGGTGTGTTACATGGGCCAGTCATGGCATGCCACGTGGCACACTAAAAGACAATTTTATAATTAGTTTTTAATTATTATTTTATTAGATATTTAAAATAAAAAACAAAAATAAGATGAGAAAAGAAAGAAAGAAGAAAACACGGGAAAGAGAAGGCAAGCCAAAGTGTAAAGACCTTTCTTGTTTATGATTTCCTGGGTTTTAAATTTTAATGTTCTCGTTTTACTGCTTCGTGTTTTTTTTACGCTAAAAACTGGAAGAAAAAAAAATACCAGATCCGTGTCATCCAGAGCCAACACATCAACCAACAAAGAGAAAACCAAACTTGAAACAAAAGAACAACAAAAAAAAAGAAGAAAATAAATAGAGTTGAGAAGAAAAAGAAGATGATGAACAAGAGAAAGGAGAAGGAAAGGGCTATTTTCCTATGTTTAATTGATTTGAGAAGAAAATCAGAGAGACTCGTGTGTTTTGAAGAAGGAAGAAGAGAGAAATTGAGATGCTTTGTTTTTGCTATCTTTCTTTCTTTTCTCATCTTATTTTTGTTTTTTATTTTAAATATCTAATTAAACAATAATAAAAAACTAATTAAAAATTAATTATAAAATTTTGTCTTTTAGTGTGCCACGTGGTGTGTCATGTGGCACATCGTTAGTTTTGGTGTTTTTTTTTAACTGAGATTTAACAGAAGAACTAAAACCAAAACTTTTACAAACTGCAGGGACCAATACCTAAATTGGGTAAAAGTGTAGGGACCAAATACACATTTAAGCCTTTTTTTAATCTCAAAATAATTATAATTTTAAAATATCAATATAATACTTTTTTGTATTAGTATATCTTAATTTATTGAAGTTCGCTCAACTTATCTGTTTTATTAAATATAATTAATAAAGTTGTTTGAGTAAATAATATAAATTATGATCAAAATCAACTTAATTAATCATTTCTTTAATACTCGCATATAACCCAAATGCAAACCTAAATGCGACAATTATGTGAGACTGGGGGAGTAAATTTTTGTCTCTTCCCTTAGTCCTTATATGTACTACTTTTCCTACATTCATTGTCATTGCCACCGTCAAACTTTACAAAATTATAAACATTTCCATTAACTTTTGAAAATTGCTTTTCTTACATCAAGAGATTCCTAAGAACACATGGAAAATACCAATTTGTCCCCAAAGGTAGTTAACTACCGTTGGCTAATCGGGCAGTAGTTAACTACCGTTGAGGCCAACGGTAGTTAACTACCGCTAAAACTAGCGATAGTTAACTGTTGCTATTGCGTTCCTGGTTCAAATTCCAACAACTTTCTCCTTCCCTTTTTCCCCACATTTGAACATGTTCGTACATACAATTTTGAACACATTTTTTTCACTCATTTTCATCCAATTTCAAATTCATCAATTCTAAAACATATAAAAAGTAAAAATAATTTTAACATGATAAAAATAAAATGCAAGAAATAATATAAAAGGTACGAAAATGTCACAAGGTACGAAAATATCATAACATTACATCATCACCATAGTCTAAATGGACAAAAAAAACCTACTGATAATCAACCTTGCTGCCTATGCCCCCTGCGCTACCTGGAAATCCGATACATAAGGGCAGGGTGAACAGTACTGCCAATCCGCATTATCTCCTGCATCAGCTCCTCTTTAGTCATGGTGGCGCTCATGGCCACAACATTATCTGATATCCGCATGACATCCCTGATGATCGTCAATGTGTCAAGCATCTCTCTGGCATGGTCCTCCTCTATAAGTTGCTCCTAGTTCGCCGGCTTGGGAGGAGATCCTTCATCAGGTTGGATAATCTTCGAGTGAGAGACTTCGGCATACCAAGCCATGTAGCCAAGCTCATGCTGCCATGCTCTCTCAAACCTTTCTCCCCAATCAGTGTAGCACCACGGACCAGGGTCTCTGAACACAGTAGCCACCAGCTCCGCAGGAATCTCAGGGACATCTGACGGATGTCTGGGGACGTCCTGTACAAACTCAAACTGCCTCTAAGATTAGGATTAAATGGAGTCCATATTTACATATATTACTAACTACTTTAGCAAGAGAGTTAGTACCTACTATAAGTGGAGATCAAACGAAATAGGAATTGTATTTAATTAACACACATATATATTATAAAAATTAACCAATTTGCAAAAAAATAACACAAAAAAAGTAAGAATATCTCACTTAGGCATTTCATCAAACACCTTAAGTGCATTTCAAATTACTAGCACAATTAGTGTTAATTCAACATCAAAACATCTACGTTGTACCTATACTTACTCTTAACAACAATGTTAGCAACAACCATACATTATAACATCAAATTCTATCATAATTTACAATTTTTAAACCTAACCTAAACACTAATATTTTGCTAAAATTATGAAAAAATAACACCCTAAACAACCTACATTGAATGTAAATAGGATTAAGATGACTTGTTATTTTGTTGAAGCAAATTGGAAGATTTTCGTGAATTGAAGTTGTGGTGATTTTGGTAGAAAGTGTTCAAACCAGTAACCAGAATATGAAGTTTTTGGGTTGATCCCAGATCGCAGTGGAAGTTAACTATCGTTGACATCAATAGTAGTTAACTGCTGCAGGTTTGGCCAACGGTAGTTAACTACCACTGGCGGTATTTTCGAATTTTCCATGTGTTAATAAGAAGTTTTGAAGTCAGAAAAGCAATCTTCTTAACTTTTTGAAGGATGGCCGAGCGAATTCCATATGCTGTTGCTGCAAGTCTCATTAATAGGTGACTTCATTTTCAATCCTTTATCTATTGCTTCATTTTTTATCCTTTTTCTATTACTTCTGTTATCAATGATGCTACAATGATTAAATTGTTACACTCATTGTTAAAGTATGACTCATATATAAAAGACACTAAAGTACGGTTCTGGGGTAATGTTGTAAACTGAATCATAGTAGTACTATATATATTGTTTGTAAGATTGAAACCCTAATTTCATTACAGTAATACAAATAGAACTATACCTGCTCCATAGTCCCAGACTCCCAGAGCTAGACACCATTGGCCAAACCGCGTTAACAAATATATGTGTTCATTGTCTTTAAATTTCATTTACAACTAATCTTCTGTTACTGGTTGTTGTTCGAACACTAATGATGTATTGCTAAAAAAAAAATACTCACGTAATATATTATGCATGGTTGTTTGTTACAATTAATTAGAAGGGACATGTCAAAATGAAAACAGTTAGTTAGTTTGTTGAAAATTTTGTTTTCATAGGTTGGCTTCTGCAGCCTTTCTTGAATATGGAAAGATTTATGTATGAGTTAGAAAGGCTTAAGAACACAGTTGAATCTATCAGAGCTGTGCTACTTGAACAAAATCATGCTGTACGGAATTGGGTAAGAAGGCTCAACGACGTTATTCATCTTGCAGATGATTTGCTTAATGAATTTGTTATTCATGATATGAGACACAAATTGGATGAAGCTCATCAGAACATAGTTTCTAAGTTATTTAGTACTTTATCTCCAAGCACAATTGTTTTTCGCCGTAAAATGGCTCATGAGATTGAAAAAATACAAAAAAAAAATTAGTGATGTGATGAAAGATATATCTGGGTTGAATCTGAACCAGGGGCGGAGCCAGGATTTAAACATCGAGGGGACCAAGTTTAAAAGGTAAAAATAAATTCTCAACCATGGGGGGACCACTGTTCTACATTATACAATATTGACTATATCCTACATGAATATTACTA
>Ga0315914_1003199_pt1 | contig 24941 bp, 17 predicted proteins | sample MpolenodulesMG_FD_203920 | JGI IMG/M metagenome (GOLD analysis project Ga0315914, IMG submission 203920) | Medicago polymorpha root nodule microbial communities from Los Angeles, California, United States - elongated nodules | ecosystem: Host-associated > Plants > Roots > Nodule | place: USA... | reverse complement strand
GGATGTGAGTGTCACGTCAGCGAAGACGGGCCAAAACTGCCAAAGATCCAATACATAAGGGGTTGTTTTGTATTTTAATTAGTTAGGTGACCAAAATCACAACTTTTGAAAAGATAGGGGGTCAAAAGTGCAATTAAACCTAAAATATATTGCAGAAAGTCACACCGTATCTATCAAAAGAAAAGGAAATCACAAAGTTAGTAAGTCACTTATTCCCCACGTCTTTTTAAGCAATTGTATTTCCACTTTACGCGATTTTGAAGTTGAGAACCGCGACTTAGAAAAGATAGAGAAACGAATATACAAGGGTATGAGATAGATGTGACCAATGAGTGGAACCCATGACACACACTTGAACCTTAGCATGCACGTTATCAAAGTTAGGTATGCTAACTCAATTTTTATTTGACTAAAGCAGTGGAAAATGCCTAGAAGTGGGTAACACAACACGACACAGCTGCACCTTTATTTCCTATCAACTATAGTAGAAAGAGCATTGCTTGCTATAACAATCATTCATTCAAAAAAATATCCATGTTGCTAACGTATAATTTATAAATGCTGCTTAATTTGTTTGCTTAATTAGCCGTGTGAAATTTTTTGCAATAAGTTGTACGCACAAGCTAATTTTTACTCGATTTGTAGATTTACTCGTGTAGCTTATTTTTATTAGTTGTTGAGAAAATTACCTATAATTTTTCAAATACAACCTAAGTCTCGTGTGTGTGTATATATATATATATTTTATTTTTTTTCCTTTGATATATTTTGAAGTTTAGTTTTTGTAGAATAAAAAAAAATCACTTTGGACTTTTAAGTTTTTTTGTTCTATTTTGGTTTGTTAAGATTCAAACTTAAGACACCTTGGTCGTTTAAATTAAATTTACAAACTTCTACCCCTTGACATCTTACGTTACAAACATTGATAAAAAAGTTTTCCTCAAAAAAACATTGATAAAAAGTATCTAAAAGTTGTAACTCCACAAAATACTGTACACAATCGAACTCCAACTTATTTAAAAATAAAAATCAAACTCCAACTTACTTTAGAATTTACCCATAAATAAACCCGTATTAATTCTTTTATTGATCAATTTGATAAAAGTACCGAAAAAGATAATATGCATTAATCTTTGGTACAAATTAGGTGTGTTAATTGTTATACACCAATTTCGTCTCGCTCATAAAGAGAGAGATGAATGAATACATCTAATACACTGTAATTTTTTTGTTGTGATGACCGGGGTTTGAACCCCGGATCTTGCATATATTATGCATTGTTCATACCAACTGAATTAAACTCACGAGGATAAATATACTGTAATTTGCTATATGTGAACCAGTAAATAATCTTTTATTAATTTCTCTAGTACTAATACGGGAACCCATGTGTAATCTTTTTTTGGTTACAAAAACCCATGTGTGATCTGATCAACATTATAAATGCAGTCCTTGCAATAAGATGAGCATTATAAATGCAATCTTTCTTTCTTTTTTTAAGACAAAAAGACTCTAATACCCATTTACAATGATAGTAAACTAATAAAGACTTTTATCCTCGTGTGTTTAGTTCAGTTGGTGGAGATAATGCATAATATATGTAAGATCTGAGGTTAAAACTCCGACCACCACCAAAAAAACTAATAAAAACTTCTTAAATAGACTCCACGTGTACATACATTTTATTTGTAATTTTTTTAATAAAAATACTTATTAATGATTCAATGTCTCTAATAATAATACACTAATATAGACTCTAATGAAGAGTTCTTAAATAGTATGTGAATATGTATCGTATCATTTATGTGCATTTAAAAAAAATTAAGAAGAAATTAAAGATCATAACACAAATTTGAAATGTGGGATCAAATTAAACATATTTTTTTTATTGTGGGACTTGTTAATTGCTAAGGAGAAAAAATCCTTATATAGTTGTCACTTGCTTGTAACTAATGGACGTGTCTATATTTTTTTTCTTCCTTCAATAAAATCCTTAATATGTTGACGTTTTTTTTAATAAATGACTCCCTATTAAAAACGTTAATAATCTGAAATTTGATTTAAGATTAGCATTGCCACATCTTTATCTTCTTCTAAGGATAATAGAGAAGACAAAGCAGGGGCTATGCAAGCCGTCTCATTCCAACCTATTTTAAGTTGATATGTTCTAAAATGTTCGAAAGTAAAATAAAAATGCTCTTTTACTGTGTGTTCAATATTATTTCTATTTTGATGGAATTGTTCTTGCTTTATTGTATAATTTAATTAATTAATAATTTGAATAATATTATAAAAAATAATTCTAAATAAATTAGTTTAAGTGGTTGGTATAATTGAAAATAAATATTATAGCAAAATCATAGTAGCTCGTGTTTTTTAAGAACAAAAAAACACATGTTGATTATTTTCACAATTTATTTATAGAAAACATAGTTTTCCCATGATGATGATGAGGATGAAATTGGGTCAGGGTCGTTACTGTAGTACTAGAACTCCCTATGTATCATAGCCCCACCTAAATTAGTACCAGCAAGCAACAGAACAAGACATCAACAACAAGCTTTTTTAATCCACGTTGTAAGTCGTGGGGGCCACTAACATTCATCCAAAATCTCATAGTAGTCAGTTTCTCTGACAACCCTACCATTATATCCTGCCTCTAGTTCTACTATTAGGACCTGCCTGCCACGTCGGATTAGTAGCAGCTCCCCTCTGCAATTAATCATAATTTTTTCAATATTTCATTTGTTAAAATGAAAATAACACATTCAATATTTCATCTATTTAAAGACATCCCTGTCTTATTATGTGATATGCTTACATATTACACCGTTAAATATATATTTTGTTTGTTGTTTTGCATTTAAAATCCGAACTCATGTCTTTCATTATGATGATGCATATCTATATTAAAATTCAGAAATTTTGAAGTATTTCAATCTCGAACATTTGAATGGATCCAACGTAGTTTCAAACACAATACTATAAAATAAATAATTTTAATATTTCTAATAAATTGACTAAACAAATTTTTATTATTTAATCTCTCAAAAAAAGTTATTATTTAAATTCCTCCAAAAATTGAAAACATCAAATAATTATGATACTAAATATTTAATAAATATTTTATTAGTTTTTTATGATTATTTATTTCATTATAATGAAAATAACACATTCAATATTTCATCTATTTAAATTGATATATACTTGTAAGTATTAAAAATAAAATATATTTTTATCATATAGATAATTATGAAGATATTTTAAAAATTAATGATAAGATAAAGACATTTTAGATATTTTTATCAGTCAAATGCAAGCAAACAAACAAACAAAGAAAATTAAATATTAGTATTATTTCTACATACAATACAAAAAACTAAATTAAAATATTTGAACAATAAGTTAATTGTTATTATGCCATTTGTCATTGACTGGCGAGACGAAATCCAGCTTCCAGCTTAAGAAACCGTGTTTACCAAATTTTTCCTTCAAAAAACAAACACAAAAAATTACATAACAAATTAACAAACCTAACTTTTTCAATTATTCAATTCAATTCAATTTCAAAAAAACTTAACTAAGAAATGATGTAGTAAAAAAAAAAAGTGGGAAATCTGGAATATAAGGGAAACTAAACATCGATTCCCTTAATTTCCTGCAGATTAGTACAGAAACTCTCGTGAAGAGGAAGAAAGCACACAGTTCACACACCACGCGCCAATACATTCACGCGCCCCCTTTCTCTCTCTACAGAATTCAATTTCTCTCTCTCTCTAGACTTTGTCTATCTGCAAATCAAGCTTCTTCTATCGTCGTTTTCTATCTATCTTCGCCGTCCTTCATATCCACGATCACGCGTTTCAGGTTCGTCTTTTTCTTCTATTTATTGTTTTTCTCAGTAATGCATTTTCTTGCCGAATTCATTGTTTTCGTAAGAATCGTTTTTTCGTAATGCATTCATGTTTTTTCGTTGATTTAGCTCTTTTTTTTTTTTGTGTTTCTTTATTTACCTAATTCAAATTTGAAATTTCTTGAAGCTGCTTTGAATTCTTGAGTTTGATATGATTTTAACGATTTTTTCTTCATGATTTTCAATACGAAACATTGGATCACGATTCACAAGATCTATGTTCATCTTTAATTTGATATGAATTTTGATTTTTTTTTAATGAAAATGAAAATTTATTAGTATTATATATTAACATGCGTTGAATTTGAATTATTTTTTCTGATTGCATGTTTTTTCTGTTTTTGTTATATGAATTTTGATTTCTTGGGTTTACGTTGAATCTGACATTTTACAGATTCAGTGTTAATTAATAGTATGCATTAAATGATCACTGTGTTTAATGATTTCTGTTTGTGTATTTTTGTTGTTCAGGTTTTAGGAAAATCAAATTGGGGATGAAAGAGAGTGTTTGATTTTTCCTAGGGGAAAATATTTAGGTTTCTGTTTTTGGTAGGTTGTGTGAGCTACAAAGTAATTATCTTGAGCTGAAATCCGTCAGAGGTAAGATGCCACGGGTGAGGAGGATTAGGGCAAAGCTCCGGTGGAGCAATCTTTATACATTTGGTTGTCTTCGGCCGAATACTGCCGATGAAATACCTCATCCACTTCAAGGTCCTGGTTACTCAAGAACCGTGTATTGCAACCAGCCACAAATCCATGAAAAGAAATCTTTATTTTACTGCAAGAATAATATATCAACGACCAAATACAATGCTATTATGTTTTTTCCTAAGGCGCTGTTTGAACAGTTTCGAAGGGTTGCTAATATATACTTCCTTTTGGCTGCTTGCCTCTCGTTATCGCCAATTTCACCTTTCAGTCCACTGAGCATGATTGCTCCTTTGGCTTTTGTTGTGGGGCTTAGTATGGCAAAGGAAGCACTGGAAGATTCACGTAGGTTCCTTCAAGATGTTAAGGTTAATCGCCGGAAAGCTAGTTTCCATAAAGGCAATGGCGTTTTTGGTCTCAAGTCGTGGCAGAAAATTATGGTTGGGGATATAGTGAAAGTAGAAAAGGATCAATTTTTTCCTGCTGACTTGCTTCTCTTGTCTTCAAGTTATGAGGATGGGATATGCTATGTGGAGACCATGAATTTAGATGGAGAGACCAACTTGAAGGTGAAAAGATCATTGGAGGCTACCTTTTCCCTTGATAACGATGGAGCTTTTAAGGATTTCTCTGGAACAATACGCTGTGAAGACCCAAATCCCAATCTTTACACTTTTGTTGGGAACTTTGAGTACGAACGTCAGGTTTATCCTCTTGATCCTGGTCATATACTCCTCCGAGATTCAAAGCTCAGGAACACAGAGTATGTCTATGGGGTGGTCATTTTCACTGGCCATGACAGCAAAGTCATGCAGAATTCTACAAAATCCCCTTCAAAAAGAAGCAGAATAGAGAAAAAGATGGATTATATCATATACACTCTTTTCTCTGTCCTTATAGCGATATCATTTATTAGTTCAGTAGGATTTGTTGTTAAGACTAAATATGAGACCCCAAAGTGGTGGTATTTACGACCTGACCAGATTGAATATCAGTTTGATCCTAAGAAACTTGGATTTGCTGGGATGAGCCATCTGATCACTGCACTTATTCTTTATGGATATTTGATACCCATCTCTCTCTATGTTTCAATTGAGGTTGTGAAGGTATTACAGGCCACATTCATTAACCAAGACCTTCACATGTATGATGAAGAAACCGGGACTCCTGCTGAAGCACGGACGTCAAATTTGAACGAAGAGTTGGGTCAGGTAGACACCATCCTCTCTGATAAAACTGGAACTTTAACCTGCAATCAGATGGACTTTTTGAAGTGCTCCATTGCTGGAACTTCCTATGGTGTACGTTCCAGTGAAGTTGAACTTGCTGCAGCAAAGCAGATGGCTACTGATCTTGAGGAGGAAGATTCTGATCTCTCTAATTTCCCCATGCAAAAGAAGGGAAAAGCGCCATGGGAAAATGCTGGAAGAGCTGAAGAAATTGAACTCGAGACAGTTGTTGCTTCTAAGGATGGTGAGGATCAAAGGCCTGCCATAAAGGGGTTTGGTTTTGATGACAGCCGGCTCATGAATGGTAATTGGTCGAAAGATCCCAATGCTGAAGTCATTTTGTTGTTTTTCCGGATACTAGCCGTTTGCCATACTGCCATTCCTGAGCTTAATGAGGAGAGCAACAGCTGTACTTACGAAGCTGAATCACCTGATGAAGGGGCTTTTCTTGTAGCTGCTAGAGAATTTGGTTTTGAATTTTATAGAAGAACCCAATCAAGTGTTGTTGTACGCGAAAGAATTTCTGCTTCAGGACAAGTGGTTGAAAGGTGAGGTCGACTTTCATGAAGTCTATTGTGCATTTCCTTTTTTTCGGGAATACTTGCTAGGGCTTTTACTTTTGAATCACCATGTCATATTTCTTGGCCTTAATATCCGGTGTTTGTTTATTTTTGTGTTTCTGTTGAATTATACAGAGAGTATAAAATACTGAATCTGCTGGAATTTACTAGCAAAAGAAAGCGTATGTCAGTGATTGTACGTGATGAGGAGGGAAGCATTATTCTTTTCTGCAAAGGAGCTGATAGGTTAGCCTAATAATGTGATTTCTGTCTATTCTGTTTGTTGAACATATGAGGTTAATGATCAATTAATATCTTCTATCGGTTTCAACAGCAAAGTTAAAATCCTCTTCAAGCTTGTGGAGTTTGTATTCGACTTACTACTAGTAGTAGCATAGTTTAGTCTATATAACCACAGTAACTCTCTGCTTCCAGAGAAGAGGCTTGCATTAACACACACACACACACACAAGCTGTCATAGAGGGACTTTTATCTTTCCTCTCTAAACTTTGACATCCATTATTTTCTGGTTGTGCAGTATCATATTTGATAGATTATCTAAGAATGGAAAGAAGTATTTGGAGACTACTTCTAGGCATTTGAATGAATATGGAGAGGTGGGTTTGAGAACATTAGCCCTGGCTTACAGAAAGCTCGGTGAACAAGAGTACTCTGATTGGAACAACGAGTTTCAGAAAGCCAAGACAGCTGTTGGGCCTGATAGAGAGGCAATGCTTGAGAAGGTATCAGATAGTATGGAAAGAGAGTTGATTCTTGTTGGGGCTACTGCTGTGGAAGACAAGCTGCAGAAAGGGGTAGGCTTGATCATTACATGTGGTCAATATATATTGCTTCTTTCCTATAATTTTATCACGTACAAATTTTTATTCTTCTCAGGTGCCTCAATGCATCGATAAACTGGCTCAAGCTGGTCTCAAGATCTGGGTCTTGACAGGGGATAAGATGGAAACTGCAATCAACATTGGGTATGCCTACTAACCCCACAACACTATCTGCATTTCAATTTTAAGTTTGAAGTTACTCAAGACAGCTTCTTCAAATGAGTTTGGTGATTTATTTTTTATTTTTTGTATGGTGCAGATTTGCATGTAGTTTACTTCGACAGGGCATGAAGCAAATCTGTATCTCCACTACAAATTCAGAATCAGTGATCAATGATGGGAAAGAGGTATTCCTTTTACTTAGATTGAGTAGAAAAAATTTACTATTTCGCCATGGATTTCATCTGATGTTAGGTATATTCCTCACCCTCAGGCAATCAAAAGCAACATCTTGACTCAAATCACCAATGCCTCACAATTGATGAATCTGGAGAAGGACCCACATGCCGCGTTTGCATTAATTATTGACGGAAAAACTCTAACATATGCTTTAGAAGATGATATCAAACACCAATTTTTGGGATTAGCTGTTAATTGTGCATCTGTCATTTGCTGCCGTGTATCTCCCAAGCAAAAGGCCCTGGTAGGACCTTTTTTCTTTTCCCTTTGTATCTTTCTGGTTTCTATTTGATATTTTTTACTACATTCCATTAGTTGATCACTATAATGGTTCTACTTGCCTACGCTATCAAACTCGAGAGTCTTGGTAAACTCGCGTAATCTCCGCAAACTAGACTCGTAAAATCATAATAGATAACTCAATATTGAAAAAACCTACATATGACATATATACATGTTGTAATATCATAAAAATAATAATAATAATTCAACATTTCAGCTCGAGAGTTTAACGACCATGATACTTACACAAATATTGGAGTAACAATTGTGCGCTACTGCACTCATGGCTCTATGTTGATGTTAGATGGGAAAAATTAGGTGCGGATCCAAGAGTTCTGCCATGCACAGTTATTGAAATACTTCTGTAGGTAGAGTTTATATAGTATAAGTACTATTGCTGTACAACCACTAAAAGTATGAAGTCGGTACTGTTTGATTGCGTCTTCATTCCTCAATCTTTTGGCATCAGGTAACAAGGTTAGTGAAAGAAGGAACTGGGAAGACCACTTTAGCAATAGGTGATGGTGCAAATGATGTTGGCATGATTCAAGAAGCTGACATTGGTGTTGGAATCAGCGGGGTTGAAGGTATGCAGGTCAGTTCAAGCTCTTCAAACATAACTATGCAACACAAAACTATAACTGCAAATGGTGGATTTTAACATTTATGTTTTTTAGTTGCAACAGCATATACTTCATAGTTATAAAACGTACCAAGTTTTGATTTCATATACCTTAAGCATTTTAAAAATGAATGGGGATGGTGACAGAGAAATCTATCATATTTACATGTTTGGATGCTGGAGCAGATTTCTTGTCAAGCCTTTTTGGTGATGTTCTTGTTAATCAGTATTGGCAATGGGATAGAGAAGTGAATCTCTCTTTGCTTTGTTAATCATTCATTTTGATTTCATATAGCTTAATCTCTATAAAATGAGAAAAGCTGAAAAGATGAAGCTTCTCTTCTTTGATTGTTCTATGTTCTAATATTTTTTAAAATATTTTACTACGGAAAACCATATGAGGAGCATCCAGTCTAAATTTAGTATTTATTTATTTCTGATGAGTTGAAAAGCTAAAATTTCCAATTTAATACAGAGAACACTATTCTGCAACCTATCTGCTGTCCATGATGTGAACGTTTTGTTGAGGCACCATTACATGAAGTCGTGAACGTTTAAAGAACACGCTGGTCAATGTTTTAAATTGAGCAAATTTCTATGCTTCTGTTCATGTGAAATAGTGTAAATTGATTAACTTGTTGATTGGAGTTCATGTTCACTTCATCAATAATGAAAAATTATTTAGTTAAAATCTATGTTGGCCTGTAAACACTTCTTAATTGTTACTATCATCTCTAAAGTCAAGAAAACACGTGTTTTTTCCTATTTCGAAAGCATGTAACTAGTGTGGAAGTTATATAACTCAATCTGGCGAATTCTTTTCAGGCAGTGATGGCTAGTGACTTTTCCATTGCTCAATTTCGGTTTTTGGAGCGGCTTCTGGTAGTGCATGGACACTGGTGTTACAAGAGAATTGCACAAATGGTAATTGGTATATGCATCTTGAATCTTGATTGTTATTCTCAGATTTTGAATATCTTCCATGCTTGTGCTACTCATCTTGTTCAAGGACAGTAATGCATGTAACATTTTTTGCATTTTGTATCTGTTATCCAATATTTCCCATCTAAGTTGATTTTTTATGCATTCCAGATATGTTATTTCTTCTACAAAAATATAGCATTTGGCCTCACAATATTCTATTTTGAGGCCTTTGCGGGCTTCTCTGGTCAATCGGTTTATAATGATTGGTACATGATATTGTTTAATGTCATTCTTACATCATTGCCTGTCATTTCACTTGGAGTTTTTGAACAAGATGTGCCATCTGAAGTTTGCTTACAGGTTTGTTTTCTTGAAATGCCTTATGGGTTTCATATTTTCATCCATGTTTGGATAACTCAGCCTCTGACGTGCTAGTTCTATGCAGTTTCCTGCTCTATATCAGCAAGGACCCAAAAATTTGTTCTTTGACTGGTATAGAATATTGGGATGGATGGGGAACGGCCTGTACTCCTCCCTCGCCATCTTCTTCCTTGTCATCATCATCTTCTATGACCAAGCATTCCGTCTGAATGGCCAGACTGCAGACATGGCTGCTGTTGGTACCACAATGTTCACCTGCATCATCTGGGCTGTCAACTGCCAGATTGCCTTGACAATGAGCCATTTTACATGGATACAACACCTCTTTGTGTGGGGAAGCATAGCCAGTTGGTACCTGTTTCTCTTATTATATGGCATGCTTTCTCCACATTATTCCATGACTGCGTACCAAATATTGGTTGAAGTGCTTGCTCCCGCTCCTATTTATTGGACAGCAACCATTTTAGTAACTGTTACGTGCAATCTTCCTTATCTTGCCCACATATCGTTCCAAAGGTGTTTTAATCCCATGGATCATCACATTATCCAAGAAATCAAGTACTACAAGAAGGACGTTGAAGATCAACACATGTGGACGAGGGAGCGGTCTAAAGCAAGACAGGAAACAAAGATTGGATTCACAGCAAGAGTGGAAGCAACGATCAGGCAGCTGAAGGGGAAGCTGCAGAAGAAGCAAACTTCAGGAGGGGGTTTTTCCCCATCATGACCGTTACAAAATGATTATTTAATAGGTTTCAATCTTTGTAGAGTTTGCGGGTTGTTCTTTTTTGGGCTTTAGTCTCATTCAAATTCTTTTTACATGCTTGTGTTGTTTGCTTTAGGGAGTGCATTGAAGTCCCTTTCATTAAGGAAAAAAGCATGGGAGCCGTTGTAACATATTTAAGTAGAAGAGCTCACCACATTAGTTCATTCTGAGCGGTCAAAGTGTAATTCCCATATACCAACAGATGGTTACAATTCAAGTAATTTTGAAGAAACGAGAGCAGCTACACAGTGTAATTACTACTAACTAGTGTTATATTTGTTTGGATGAGTGGTAAGAGGGAATGGAAAAGTTTGTCTTTTTTTGGTTTACTGCACTCTTGCCATTTTCTTTTGTACAGTTTAAATTTAAACCATAAACACTAGTGAATCAACATGTATCTTGAACTCATTCATAATCATAAACACAACTCATTCATAATCATAAACACGTTTGGATGTCTATATTCACAGTCTAATTATATAACTAGTTAACATGCACAAACCATTAGGGTAGTGATTTATTGGTAAGTAAATATTCAGTTAGATTTTATTTACCCTTAAGCTGAAATCTGAATTAGTCATGACTCACTAGGTTTACACAAAAAAAAAGGGAAATTAAAAACAATGACAGTCCAAGAAGTGAACAAAAATGGCTCGGAATTCTACAGAGAATTCACTTTCAATGTCTCAGAGACACATGGTTTTACTTCAATCAAACTTCTAGGGAAGAATTACATTTGAAATAGTAGTAGTAGTAATTAATTAATGCACCAACCGAAACATGCTCTTGTAAAAATAAAAAATGTCAAATATATTAAGAGTCAATAATAGGATGGCGAAATGAAGAAACTACGCTTCCATATCCTGAACCGTCTAATTCTTGTCTTTTTTATCATCTGGAGTACTTAATTTCTTCTAGGCAAATAAAATAAATCCTCTTCGAAATCAGTGTCTATTACTTACATAAATTTTCTTGTAAGAATGCATATATTTCATGCTCCCAAATGAGCCATACTTTTAGTTGAAGAAGCAGCTACGACATTTCTACAACACTGCCATTCATCTCCATGTGAAGGATGTTTTAGAGGCACTATAACTAGAGGTGGTGGTAAATACATCATGCAAAAGAAAACGAGTGAATCCATAACCAACACCGTCAGTAATACCGACATTGTTAGCTTGGATATATATATCTCAAGGTGTTTCAGATTCAAACTAAGAATCTTTCACTCTGTATGCTTTCCTTTTGGTCAAAACATCACAACTTAAATCGTCGTCTCGGCTATAAGGGAAAAGAGGACAGTGAGTCTCTATTTCTGGAACAACATCGATTGTCATTGGTGTTATTAGCATTTTACTAGTATACGTTTAAAAGATGGTCCACTAATCTTGTCAAAAAAAGGTGTTCAACTATTTTTAAAGAAAGGGAAATGATTAGCAGCATTTAAGCACAAGTGTGCCTAAAATGAAGTCAACGATAATAAGTACAAAATATAAAGTTGTAAGACAAGATATCAACACAACATCAAGTTGTGGAATAACTCAAACAAATGGACGGATTCGACCACCAAGAATTAAAATCAAGACATGAAATAGATTTATGAACCTTCAAACTACCACCTAAATGAAGTTTGATCCTAATGAACAATTGATCAAGAGACAAAATTTTGTTGCTGAATATATGGCTGTGTTTGGTAACATAAATAAGCTAGCTTATAGCTTTTTGAACTAGCTTATAAGCTTGTTTTGGTAGAATGAGACATGTTTGATAAAAAGCTTTTCTCATTAGTTTATAGCGTTTTTTGAGATGATGTTTTAAGTAGCTTTTGAGCTTATAATTTATAGTTTTTTATATTTTCTTCTAATTTTAACCTTTTATTAATTTAATTTAATTTAATTTAATTTTAATTAAAAAAACTACCCACATTTTTATTCAACTGCCCACATTTAGTTAAGTAAAATTCATAAAAAGAAAGTTTTGTTAAATAAAAAATGTCAATTGAATTCATGAGATGAAAATCTTTTGAAGTAAATTTAAACATTTTAAAAGAAATACATTAAGTAATAAAAATTGTATATATGATTTATAAAAAAAATACATTAAGTAATATAAATTGTATATATGATTATAAAAAAAAAATGCCCTTTTATATTTATCAGCAACTTCAATTACTAATTTTATCAAACACTTTTATTTTAATAAGTTAACTTTTCAGCTATAAGTTATCAACTATCAGTCATCAATTATTTTCGACTATCAGCTATCAATTATATGAGTCTCTCTCCTTACACATGACTCAAATGTAAAACAATCAAATCATTTAAAAACAACGACGAATATCTTTTTTAAACTTGTGAGAACCACCAAATTATCTAGTATGATGCATATGGATCTCATTAAGAAGAAAACATATATAAATGTATGGAGATGACTTTAAACAAAAAGAAATAAAAAGAAATACAACTTGGTAAATTTATTTTACTATAGTTTCGAATGTAAGCAACAACAAAAATCTCATGCTAATTAAAAATAAAATAATAATTGATCCATTTAATTTTGGTTTATGTAAGAAAAAAGAATTGGATTTTTCAAAACAAATACCTTTATTAAAATTGGAATTTATTTATGACATATAAATTAAAAAATTAAAAATTAACAAAAATAAGTATTAATTTTTTTTGAAGAAAGTATTATAAAAAAATTAAATCTCTATATGCAACTGCAGATCAAATAAACACGTAGCCAGGTGGTTTGATGAAGTTAGTGCTGGCTTGGCTTGAGTCGTGAAAAGAAAGAAAACAAATTACGTTTGTTTGGATGCCAAAGCAATCCTGAGGGGAGGAGAGACAATCTCTCTCTCTCTCTCTCTCTCTCTCTCTCAATAATAATAAACTTCTTCATTCCAGAGAGAGAAACTCTTTTTTTCTTCCAATTTTGTCCCTCACTTTTCTTCATTTTTCACTTCTATCCCGTTCCTTTCTTCACCAAATCCTTCAATTTCCAATCCTCAATTCCCAATTTCTAAGGTTTTATTAGGTTTTTCCCCGATCCAATGGAACCTCGTATTGGTAACAAGTTTCGTCTTGGCCGCAAAATTGGTAGCGGATCCTTCGGCGAGATCTATCTCGGTATCATCATTTTCCTTCAATTTTTCAATCCATCATTATTTTTTTCAATTATTATTATTATCACTAACTTTGAATTTATTTAACTTGATAATTCAGGTACAAATATTCAGACAAATGAAGAGGTTGCAATTAAGCTTGTGAGTATTTTTTTCTGTCATATTTAATTTTGAAATTTCCATTTTTTTATAGTTAATTCCAAAACAAAATTTGCATGTTTGTTGGTCAAAGTTATTGATTCTAGCTCATAAAGGTAGGTGTGATTTGTATTTGTATGTATATGTGTATGTTTGGTTTTGGGGTGTGACAAGAATTGATTTTGAGTAAATTGATTATGTAAAGTGATTTGTGTTTGGATACATGTACAGTAAATTTGAGTGTGAAAATCAATTATTGAATCAAAAGCTACAAATCTTAGCTTCAAGTAGAATCAATTATTGAGGAAAATTCAGTTCTATTTGAAAGCAATAAAACATGTCAAAATCAATTCTACACCTACAGAATCAATTATGGCTTCTCCAAAAGTGGAACCAAACATTTACGTAGTGTTGTTTATTGTTTAATTTTAATGAGTGTGCAAAATTGAAATAAAGGCGTGCTTTATGGAATGTGTGGTGGAATGTTTTTTTATTTGAACTTTTGTAGAGGAATTAATGTATCTAAAGGTGCTAATAGGTGTGACTAAGGTTGTTTGACTGTGTCTAATTAAATTTGTCGCTTGTGTATTGGTTCGACAACTCAAAAAGGGCATTTGGCTGTATACTTATTGTCGTTTATCTGCTGTTTTTAATGACATTGATGATAATTAACTTATTGAAGAACGGCGTTGATTGTTTAGGATTATATAGATTATTGATGTGTTTAATTGATGTTTAACTCTTTCTCATTGCTATTGGATTCAGGAAAATATCAAAACCAAGCATCCTCAGTTGTTGTACGAATCAAAGTTGTATAAAGTACTTCAAGGCGGAAGTAATTTCCTATCTTACTGAATTTCTATCCTTAAAATATCTTAGTTTACTTCATTAGACTTCATATTACTCGGATTAAATGTTTTCGGCTGGCTACTTTTATATGGCAGCTGGTATCCCGAATGTGAGATGGTTTGGCGTAGAAGGAGAGTACAATGTTCTTGTAATGGATTTACTGGGACCAAGTCTTGAGGATTTATTCAGTTTTTGTAGTCGGAAATTGTCCCTTAAAACTGTACTCATGCTTGCTGATCAGATGGTAGGATTTCCTTTATTGCTTTGTCTCTTTCCTATTTTTTATTTACTTAAATCTTAATATGGGGAAATCTTGAACTGTTTGCAGATAAATCGAGTTGAATATATTCATTCCAAATCATTTTTACACAGGGACATCAAGCCAGACAACTTCCTCATGGGTCTGGGGAGGCGAGCTAATCAAGTATTAGTTAAATTCTCGCTTTTTCATTTAATTTTCTTCTCCCTTTCTGTCATATCTTGGATTGGATTTATCCTTTTCAAATTTACCTCTTTTGTAGGTGTATGCCATTGACTTCGGTCTTGCTAAAAAATACAGGGACACCTCTACCCATCAGCATATACCTTACAGGTATTTTCTGTCATTTTTATTTAGTTTTTGTGAATTTATGTGTAATGGCTTAGTTGAAAGTTGAAGCAAGTTTTAACTATATGAAACTAGAGGAAATTAGGACAACAATAATTTGATAATGACAAATGCATTATCTGAAACTTGAAAGTATTGTTTGTTGCATGACTCTAACTATTCACTTGAAGTGGTTTATAATAAGACTACAAGAGTAATAGCTTTAATTCGGGTGATGGCATTAGGCAGCGCCTTTAGTTTGGTTTTGTGTTTTTTTGCAGAGATAAATTTCTTGTTTACATTGTTGGAAGATTAAAAAATAATCTATTTCTCTCTAGAGCTTTGATCGTTAGAATACTATTGATAAATTAATTTACTACCAAATGTGGATGCGTAACAGAGAATTGCTGGAAGAAATTAATTTACCCACTATAGTAATAAGTTACATAATAATTGATAGTTCTGCACAGACAATCAATCAAGTCTAGATCCCTTTTGTCCCAATTGTGGGTGCTATTTTCTATTTTTGTATTTATGAAACATGTTTCTATACTTCGTGCATAACTAGCTGTTGTTAATTGTATAATAAGTAAAATCTCTTTATGTAACTTCTTTAAAGATTGTTGTAATCAATAGAAAGGAAATAAAGGTATTTTTCAACAGAGAAAATGGTGAGGTCTTAGGTGGATAGTCTAATAACTACAGGGAGGCGAAAGAAAACTGTAGGACAAACCATTAGGAGAGATTTAGAGGATATTATTTTGGACCTAATATGTGATAGGACTTTGTGGTGTCAATTGATTCATGGAGCCGATCTCACCTAGTTGAAAAAGGCTTAGTTGTTGTGTTGGTTGTGTTATTCATCTTTATTTATTTTAGTTTACTTTATTCGCTATTTTATTGAATCACTTTATAATAAGTTTCGATTTATTGATTAAAATGGTACTTACTTATTGTATTGTAGTCCTCAGTAATCAACTTGGTTGTGGGTTTTCTCTGAATTTTACTTGCTTATAATCCTTTTCAGAGAGAATAAGAACTTGACAGGAACTGCTAGATATGCTAGTATGAATACACATCTTGGAATTGGTACGTTCGCACATCTCTTCTTCCAACTCACTTGCCTTTGTATCTATTGTTGGCGATTGATTCTGAACTTTGGGAATGTTTGATCATTATTTATCAGAGCAAAGCCGTAGGGACGACTTAGAATCACTTGGATACGTTCTTATGTACTTTCTGAGAGGAAGGTAATTATCCTTGCCATTATGTTGTTTTATCTTCCCTATCAACTGCTTTTAAATTAATAATTTATTTACTTGGTATTTCTACAGCCTTCCATGGCAAGGGTTAAAAGCAGGTACTAAAAAGCAGAAGTACGAGAAAATCAGTGAGAAGAAAGTTTCTACTTCTATTGAGGTACAACTGTATTATGAAATATTGTTTTGGTACATACTATGTTTCAAACACCTTTATCCTAATAAAGTGTGGCTTGCTTTTTTGTTAGTCCTTGTGTCGTGGCTACCCCTCAGAATTTGCTTCATACTTCCATTACTGTCGGTCATTGCGGTTTGATGATAAACCAGATTATGCATATCTGAAAAGGCTGTTTCGCGACCTTTTCATTCGTGAAGGTTTAAGCCTCTTCGTTTTCTTATTTATATTTTACTTAGAAATTATTAAGGTCTTTGATAACTAGATGGTCGGGTTTTGGATTTTAATGTCATCTGTGTTTTGGCTCGTATTCTTTTGTTGCTCCAGGATTCCAGTTTGATTATGTCTTCGATTGGACCATTTTGAAGTATCAGCAATCTCAAATTGCCACTCCTTCTGCACGTGCCATTGTAAGTGTCGGTGTGCTATCTGGTGACATTAAGTGTTGTTATATTGTTTAGGTTAAATTGTCTTACTTAAGTGACATATTGCAGGGTTCTGGTGCTGGGCCAAGTTCTGGCATACCACCAGCTGTTGTGAGTGCTGAGAGACCGTCAGGTATAATTATATTTACTTTTACGACCCTGGACTATTATTTTAGGCGTGTGGCTTCATGCTTTCTTAGCTTAACAATGTGTTGGACATTCTATGTATATTTCTTGTTCTTCTATGTTTTTCATTTATCACAGTTTTTCCATTTCTTACTGTACTATTAGTATTTTTTATGTTTTTTTTAATGGGGAAATTTCTGTTTAGGTGGGGAAGATGGTAGACATGCTGGTTGGTCTTCATCAGATCCTGCTCGTAGAAGAACCTCTGGACCTATTGCAAATGATGGAAACTTGTCTAGACAAAAAGCCCCGGTACCAAGTGACTCAAATGGATCTAAAGAAGTTATGGTGAGTATAGTCATTTATGGGACCACTTATGACCAAGTTATCTCTTGTAGAAAGCTACATGATGATGTTTTATTTTGTTAACAATATTAAGCATACTACCTTTCTCATTACTATATGTTTAAGAAAATCAACGCTGTATTTCAAAATGGAAAAGAAATTATGAAGCTGCACTTTTTTGCTTCTTTTCTTCTGGTCATAACTAGATTTATAAAGTATTGGCTGTTCCATGTGTGTCTATGCGCACAATTGAAGTATGAGCTAAGCAATTAACGCAAATATTTTTCAGAAGTCAGCTTTGTTTAGAAAAGTTATATATCATTCTTTGGACTCCGCTTCTTACAGATTTTCTACATCTAAGTTTTGTTCTGTGAATATATACTTTGTAGTTTTTGCTTTTCGGCTAAAAGAAACTTAGCGTGTTTGTACTTTTGGGTTACTTATGTCCTATGTGTTTGCTCAAGGTTAATTCGTTATTGTATGACATAGTCTGTTTGTCACAATACCCTGATTTTTATTTTATTTTATTGCAGCTAGTTTTCATGTTATTTTTGACATTTTAGTCTATGGTTTATGCAGTTGTCTAGTTCTAATTTCTTCCGGCCTAGTGGATCTACAAGACGAGTAGGTGCTGTTTCCAACAGTCGTGATGCAGTTGTTGGCAGTGAAATTGAACCCTCTCTTCCTCTTGCCAGGGATGGTAGTCCTGGAGCACTCCTTAAAACCTCTGGTGCTCAAAGAAATTCACCTATCACATCATCAGAGCACAAAGCAACAACATCTTCTGGCAGAAACACATCGAACATGAAGAATTTTGAATCAACTATCCGAGGTATTGAGAGCCTGAATTTCAATGACGAGAAGGTACAGTATTAGCAGCTGCCACTCTTGATCACCGTATCTTGTTGGTAAAATTTTAAAAAGTTTTATACTTTCTGACAAACTGCCGAGTGGATTGTTGTCTGTTGTTCATTTTGTTGAGGAAAGCTACTACAAGTTGGGACTTGTGACCACAAGTATATAAAAAAGATGCTTATGGGGTTGGTTTCCTGACAATGCTTTACCCATAAAAAAGGCTTCTTCTGTTAATACAGTTTACATTTTACTCCCATTGGTTCTACAGCTTCAGCTTTATACAATCGTTCCTCTTTTATATTCATTCTTTTTTTGTTGGTAAATTTATATTCATTCTTATCTTTAGAGGGTAAATCATCCATCTTTTATACGTTCTAGTGGGAAATTTAATGCAAACCAAAAAAATAATAAAATTTGAAGTTAATATTTATATTTGAGCCAATATTTGTTGGCATCAAGTTTTACACGTAGCATATTTGCACCTCTAATAATTTTGTTAATTATGAATATAATCAATTTAAATAATGAATCATATTATGTTATTTTGATAATTATTATTTATGTAAAACTTCATACAATTTTTTATTTTTATTTTGGTCTAGAAAATTCATACAATTTAAAATTAGAAGACCTTAAGCATGTAGTTTAATAGTAGACACTTACCTATATCTTAAGTGTCATATTATGCAATCGAATAGTGTTTCAAAATTCATTTGAAGTTAAAAGTTAACATGATATAGATAATGGTTCCGTTTGATTTGAGCTTATTTTGAGCTTATGAAAAATAACTTAAATAAATAAATAAGCTTTTATTTTAATTTATAAAAATTGTGTCCTCTTAAACTGTTTTATCATAAACCACATTAAAAACTTATAAATAATACATAAAAACTTATTTATTTGCATAAACTATTTTATATAAGCTCTAAAATAAGCTAATCCAAACGGGTCTAATATGTATAGAAGTTTATGTTCATAAAAGATTATTTCTTTTCAAAGGGAAATGCTTTATGTCCCGAAATTATTTATCGCGAAAAGTTCACGGAACAGTAGCATAAAAACCTGGACAGCATGCTTTTAATTATAACTTGTTCAACTTTACTCCTCCAATTTTGATTTATATTGACTAAATTTGTAATTGAAAATATTAATTTTGATTTAGTGGGAGCCTGAGCACAACATAGATGCATGGGACATGGAGACACGTCTATGGCAAACCCAAGTGGTGTGGTGGCAAACAGTCAATTACCATTACTTTTTTATCTTAATAAGCTTCCAGTACTTTTATCAAAACTATAAAAAAAAAACTTTTTGCACTTAAAATACATAGAAAATGTATGTCGTGAAATTTTCGCTGGATATTCTGTCGCAGTATATAGCACTGCCCCTTTTCAAATATATGAAAATATACACCAAGGGATGTTGTATCTAACAGAAGCGCAACTAATTTCTCACACGATGAGCCAAGGTTCGAACCTAAGCTCGGAGATGTTTTTATGTTTTTGAAAGTATAAAAATAAGAATCATTGTGTTACAAGGCCATTGTTGTTTTGATTTTATGTGATTTGATACAAATAATCAATGTAAACAATAGATATTCATGGTTGAATCAATAAAAATCACTTTTAAAAAAATTAGTATTAATAATAGTTTGACAATGCTCGAGTATAATATAATTTGATATCTTTTCATATTATTTTAGTCAACAAATAACCAAAAAAAAAATTGTCAAAAAATAACCAAAATTTAAAAATAAATAGATGTGTTTTTAATATTGAACTTCAAGTGGTTAAAATCCTATAAACTATTTCCTGTAACTGTAGCTTAGTTGGTAGCTACCAAGGATAATTTGTGCAGTGGTCGGGATTCGAACCCCGGATTCTCCATTTCTCCATACATTATGTGTGAATCTAATCACTATGCTACTTGAAAAAAAAAAAAAAAAAACCCTATAAACTACAGAAGGTTATTGGTCGGAATCAGTCACTGTTGAAAGGAAAAAAAACTTCCAATTTTGAGTGTCTATATACTTTCTGTAATAATATAGCTGACACATTATTATGGAGTGAAAAGAAGGAAGTATGACCAATTACAATATGAAACGTGATACGCTTTATCTTTCGTTTTACAGAATAGGAGCACTATATGGGATTGCGATCAGCTATAAGCAATTTTATTGAATTAGGATACTTGCAAGTGAGAAAAACTTGAGGAAATAATATTGGAATCTAGGCCATTGATATATAAAAGGAGGATGATATTGAAATTTGAAGTAATAGGAGAAAAAGTAGTTTAAAGGTTGAGATGTGAAGATTGAGATAACATTGAGAGAAAAGAAATTGAAAAAATATGATTCCAATTTTATTTGCACGTTACACTTTTAATGATGAGTAAACTATCATATTACCCTCTAACTTTGTACTGCACTTTTAAATATGTCTAAGATTATTGGTATTTTAAAAAGATCATTCAATTTAATTGTCAAGTTGATCTCTACATTTAACCACTTTCTGCCAATAAAGTTTATAGATTTTAATATTTTACCATCAATTTTGTCCTTAAATTTATCCGTTTACTATCAATTTAGTCTCTTACATATTTTTTAAAGGACCAATAAAATTAAAATTGGACAGAGTCATAGACCTTTTGAAAATATTAATAAAAATCATCGACCTATTTGATAGTGTTATATATAGTTAGGGACTAATTCGAAAGTTTACTCTAGTTTTAATGAACGAATTTCATCTTATCTTCCATTTAGAACAAGAAAAACCTGGTTTTTAATTTTTTTTTTAATTTATTGAATAACAGAATGATTGAAAATTTAACCATTCAAAGACAACAGCGGTGCAAAGGTTTTAATAAAGAAAACTTTATCTTTTGCCATCATTTTTTTCTTCTTGGTTACAATCTAGGAACAATAAAGCAAAAAGTGTGTTGAATTCTCACAAAATAAATCCAGTTTTTGACTTAGATAACGGATATTATTAATGAGACCACTAGTTATCAAAACTAAAAAAATTACAAACAAATTAATCAAACTCTAGTTCAAACCAAGTAATGTCTCATTTTAAATCAGAACTGAGTTTTATGAATTTTAACAGCTCCCAAACGTATGGTTGGTATTTATAGTGGGCATGTCAGAATCACGGTGACCAACCATGATTTTGCAGAAGCTATAAAGTGCAGCTTTTGGAAAATCATGATTGGTTGCCGTGATACTAACATATTCAGCGTGGTACCAAACATAGACTAAGAAGATACTCATAAAGGCTATGATGGAGTTACATGCAAGAAATGAAAAGAAACAAGAAATCAAGTAAAATACACATTAATAACCATTTCACCACCATCCATAGATAGCTTGAGTGTAAGTATTTTTGATCCACCTGAGACTCTTCCTTAGAGACCCTTTCATTTTTCCCTCAGCGCCATACATTTTGTAGCCAGCAATTCTCTTCTTCCTCTGCAATTCAGGATCATTCATGAAGCTCCAACTCTTTGATGTGTTTTTTCCTTTCTTCATCTTCACCTCTTTATTACATGTCAAGTTTGGATTATAAACATAATTAGCACTGTAACACCTCAGTTCTTTCATGTTTGTTGGGGTCACCTTGCCTTCAATTTGTAGCTTTTCGTCTCTGCATGACTTTGATCTGAATTCCATGATGGGAACAAGAATAACCGAGAGAGAGAAAATGAGGTTGTGTTTTAAGACAAGGCAAGAGGGTATGAGTTAAAAGAAATAGTTTGGTTGATGGATTTGCCGTTTTTCTAGTTGTATATATTTTTTTTCCTCAATAAACCAAGTTAACTAGAGGGACTAATCCCTCGAGGTATTTGAGATCAATTTAAGGGATTGACATGTCCCAATATTTTTTTTTTCCTATACGTATCACATATGAAATCTTAAATTAAATGGTTAAGAGATTCAAACATCTATCAAATTATCACTTGTGCGTGTGCGACACGATGTTGGTTCTAATTATATATTATTACTAGTATCATTGATAGCTTTTTCTTGCTAACTCTAATTCATATACTTCATCCGCTTCAAAATGAGTGTCACTTTAGCCAAAAAATTTGTCTCAAAATGAATGTCACTTTACATTTCGAATACAATTTTAATTTTTTTTCTTCCAACTTTATCCTCAATAAATACTCCAACTTTTCTCTCACACAATTTTCAATGCAATTTTAAGTTTGTCTTTTTCTTATAAAGTAAGGGCATTTTAGTAAAAATGTTATGTCTAATGATTATTTCATTCTATTTTTTAATCTGTGTGCCAAAACCTTAAACGACACTCATTGTGTTTCACAATGGGTGTACTAATTAAGTTCTAGTAGTGGTCTTATAAAGTACACTATTAGTTTATATTTGAAGAAATTGTGAAATTACTCCATTTTCTTCTGTCAAATTAGGTGATAATAACAATTTAAAATACTAAAAATTAAAAAATTTGAGAGTATTAAATAAAGGATTAAATTAAGGCCAGATATATCTTTATGCATCAAAGTAATAGTTAAGTCCTTAATTTATATGATTAAATCTTTTTAGCTGGAGGCAGTTGAAGATGATTTTAGTCTTTAATCTGTTGTTTTACTTGATGGAAACAGTGTCTGTGGGGTTGAGACTTATCCAACTTTGCTTAACAGAGTAGACTTATCACACGTTGTTGTAGTGTTAAAATCGATTGTGGCAAGCTGCCAAAGAGAAATTGGTATTTTCATAAAAATACAAATTAATGGATAAACCCTTTTAACCTACTGCCTATTAACTTCAGTTCAAATTAACAAATTCCCCTAACAAAATTACAAATTAATGGACAATCATAAAAACACTATGATGTTTAAAAGGATAACCAACTCCACACACCCCATAATCTGACTTCTTGAAAATCTTAAGTAAGTTTTCGTATATATCATCCATTTATGCTTGTTTTTGCAACTGAAGTACCTTATCAACTATCCTCTAAAAAAATACCTTAACTCTATATTATTATTTTTTAAAGAAGTACCTTATCTCTATATTACGTAGCACCGACACTTCTAATTGAATGTATCTTTGGTGGACGACATGTGTTCATATTTGATATTAACGTGAAAACGAACATATGTTCTTTTTTCAAATTATTATCAGTGTCTACATATCAGTATCAGTGTCGTGTATGTCTTACTCCAGACAATATCTCTTCAACTCAACACTTTCTGAGAATTTACTAAAGTAGAATATCCAATAATCCTACTTTCTTTGTATAGTGCCCTAGTAGTTCCCTAGATGTTAAAAGTGACTGGTTTACCCTTCAAAAATTAAAAAGTGATTGGTTTATGCAATGCTAGGAGGTAATAAATTGACTTACTTTCCCTGAAAATACTAATTAGAAAAGGCAACTATTGCCGAGTCAAGAAAATTGATTGAAATTGAAATAATTATTCATCACATGAATGTTGCTCTCTATCATAGCATCAAGTGGTTGGACTTTGGACAGTAGCTTTTATTCATGTCTATAAGTTATGAACAACTTTCTTTGTAAGCTGCTCAACGAATTTTCATTAACTTCACTTTCAAGTTTTGGCCGAAAGTGGCACACAGAATTCATTATGTTTTTTTACAAGTGTAAGCAGAAGCAATTATGTGCATACTAATAGCAAAGTCCCACTTTATGTGCATACTTTAATGATTCATCTATGAAAGCAATTTTGACTCTATTATTTTGAATAATGCATCCTGATGTATCAATCAAGAGCCTAACTTTAGGGTGAACAATCCAACTAAGTTACTCTATAGTAGTGAAGTAGGCATTGACATATAAATAGAATGGAACAAGATAATATCTTTTTCTTTGGTTCCCTCTTTATGGTAAAAAAATGCTTAATTAAATGCAAGAGTTGATGGAAGTATACTAGTTGGAGAGAGATGGACACATAAAATAGATAATGGATCCTACCATCAAATGGAAGAAATGGAGAGGATCTTAACTCAATGTGAACATGTCAATATGGTCAATTAAATATTCACACTGATAAGGAGGAAACTGGAGATCTTAGTAGCTAGGAGATTAAATGCATTATTACTGGAGGATTGAATCGCCAAATCTTCCGAAATATTAAAAAATGAAAGAGGAAACAATCTTGCGTAGTGAACAGAGAAATCAACAGGTGTTAATCATTGTCATATACATTATTATCAATACATAATAAAATTGATTATTGATTTTAACTCCAGAGTAATTCTACCTAGAAGCACAAATATAATATAATAGAACTATTGTATCTGTCATACCCCAATTTTTGACCTAAGGTCTTACATTCATACATTGTTTGATCCTGAATAGTCTCTGACTTCTCAGTGAGAAAAAATTCGACAGAGAGGTATTTTAAAATACCTCATTTTTGTTTCGATTCGGACCCTCTTCTCTCTTTATCTTTATTTTTTTATTTACTTTTATCTTTTAAAATTCCATCTTTTATTAATTCTCTTTTATTTTTAAA
>Ga0315914_1003197_pt1 | contig 24943 bp, 19 predicted proteins | sample MpolenodulesMG_FD_203920 | JGI IMG/M metagenome (GOLD analysis project Ga0315914, IMG submission 203920) | Medicago polymorpha root nodule microbial communities from Los Angeles, California, United States - elongated nodules | ecosystem: Host-associated > Plants > Roots > Nodule | place: USA... | reverse complement strand
TGAGTGTAAAGAAAATGGACTTATTACATGCCCTATTTGCTGATAGAAACTGACCAAGTCCGTGTTATTGCTATATCCCTCATCTTCATGTATTATGCACATTCTTCCTTTGTCTTCAATTACTTGGTGCCTGTGTCTTTGGAAATAATCTACTGAATCATGCCAAAAGAAATACCCATATTCAATGTCCGATATACCTCCAATATGATTACCAAGTGAAGAGAATATATGAAAAACTCAAGTTTGAGTTTTACAAATGTATTTTTATTATATGTAACAAAACATTACTCATGTTAAATTTAGTTAAGTTTTATGAAACAAAATTATTTTCGTAAAAATCAACCTTAAATTTTATAAAAAAAAAAAAAAAAAAAATGCAAAATAAGAAGAAAAAAAACTTATGATATTTGGAGTGTTTTGTCGATATTGAATTTTACATAATTATTTTTTAAACTTCTTTCCATTAAATTTTAAAAGTATGTTTATCTTTTTCTTAAAAAAAAAAGTTTCTTCATCTTTTATATATGCAGGTGAGATGAGTAAATGGTTAGGTATAAAAAATATCACCGAAGGTAAATTGGCATGAAATTTGGGCCTTAACACGCTAAATTTCTATATATCCAAAATTAGTGTCCAAATTTTTTTAAAAAAATTACGTCAAAAGCCTAAACATAACATATGCATGAATGGCAAAGAGAATATAATATAGGAAAAAATTTAGATACAATTCCTTAGGTGTTTTTTGTATGGTTTTTAACTAAATTCACTATGATTTCCTTAAATTCATAATTCTCTCAAAGTTTGTTATCTCCAAAAAAAAGTTGTATTTTTAGTTAAGAACCATACGAAAAGCACCTAAGGAATTGTACATAAGTTTTGTCCAATAATATATTCGTAGAAGTGCAGAAGAGGGGTGGGTGGTTGAGAATGTGAAAATTGAATTATGGAGCTACCATTGCCCCACTAAAAAAATATACAATAATTATAAACTACTTTTGCCCAAAAGTAATTGCATGTGAGAAGAAATCATTTATTTTTGGAGTGGTTGATGAAATTTATCGGTCAAAATAAAACATGTAACATCTCAATCGGTACAAAGTATTCCAAGAGAATCTCAATCACACTATTTTTCTCATGGAATGCTATTGATCCGTTGAATGGTAAACATTCAATAATAATAATATGATAATAGTTACATTATTCAATAACAAATGTGAATAATGCATTCATATCTTTAGAAGTTCTCTTTATGTTTTAAAAATCAAAAGCGTAATCGAAGAATATGCTATTATCTGCCATTATAAATCATATGAAAGCATCAAATCTTGTAACTACAATTCCATTCGCATAGTTTTTCAACACTAAAAGGAACCCAAAGAATACAAAGGTAAATTCAAGATATTTGACAATGTCATTTGAAGAGAAAACCAAAAAGGAATCAATTCCACCTTAACCCGAACCTCAAACCTTATTTACATTATCTTAAGTATAAAATTTCTATCGTCGTTTAGCAATCACCGAGTTTCGTAATAGAAAAGAGAACATATGAAACATATAAGGTAGATTTTTTAGGTTTAAGTTTAGGTTTATACCAAAAAAAAGAAACTAATATTCAAATATCATGTTTAATTGTACTTGAAAAGAGAAAAAGAGTTGCTTGTAGTTGCAGAAATATAGGAAGAAAATGAGTATAAAAGAACTATGATCCGACTTGTGCAAATATATTTCAATGATTCATTCTTTTGACTATAAAATACATCATACATTAGAATAGACAGGAGACATCAAAAGGGACAAATCATGTAAATAGGATTTCATAAAAATGGGAGGTCGGTAGGAATTTCCTCAACCTCGTAACCATCCATTTTTTCCCCATAGTATTGACTTAGCTAAATCAAGTGATAATTTAGTTGTAGTCTTTTTGGCTTAGGCCCCGTTTCAATACTAAAGAAAAATTGTGCTAATTGAGTAAGTGGTCAAATTCATCCCAAAATTATAAATTTCGGCTTAGGCCCCGTTTATATACTTTTGGGGAGTATGCCATTCATTGTAATGATTTTCTGGTTTTAAGTATAGGCATGACTTTGTTAGGGATGTACTTTTTGATACATTCACGCAGGCGGGAGTATCAGTGAAAGAGTCGTCTATGAACTTCCTTACTGATCCACTAGATAGAAGATCGACGCTTAGGCTTGCAGATGTTATGGTGTACGGATGGGAAGGAGGAAAACATGCGTGTGTGGACTTGTCTTGGGTTTCGCCACTTGTTGGATTAGGGGTCGGGACTTTTACAGTTGGATAGGTAGCTGTAAAAATTGCTTCAAGTAAAAAGGCCAAACATGAAAAAGTGTGTTTTGACAATCAACATGCTTTTATACTAATTGCTTCGGTTTCCTAGCACCAAAGGCCGATGACGTTCTACATAGCGTTCAAAGGGCCATGCATAGCAAAGTCATGTCATATCTCCTAGGTCCATGAATGTTATGTTGACGAAGATTGGTTTTGTTATCCAAAAAGGCCTACCGACGCAGCTTGTCCGCTTGTCTTCTATTCATGTGTAAGTAATTCTTGATATATATTAAAAAAAATTATTGTGTTTATTCCTTGAATATTGAGAATAGGCAAATATTTCCTCCTGGGGTATGAGGTGCATATATTGAGGCACACGTGGAAGGGGAGAATGATGTGGAAATAGTCCTTGCATTTATTGCAAGTTTTGGTCATAATGAGGAAAGGAAATCAACTGCAACTGCAACCCAAAAGTTATAAATGTTTCTAATATTTCTAATATTGAGGGCTCTAATCCAAGTGATCAAATCACCTTTTCTACTAACTGATGTAAAAGAGCCACCTAACTTTGAAATAAGAACATGAATAATTCTATTTTTAACAACTAATGTTAAATTCTCCATTAGATCTCATTGGGGTTTGAAGAAATAAAAATCTCATGGTAATGGTTAATTGGAACAATAATAATACCTTTTCATCATTTAAAATGTGTTGCCTTCCATGCCTTGGATACTATCTATCTAAAAAAGTTGGTCAGAGAAGTCCTTCCAATTCTGTGAAAAAAGATTGGCATTATCCTTTAGGTATCTCTTCAAATTTTCTACGCCACTTCTTGTTAAGGCAATTTTTAAATTAACATGACCATCCTTTTATATAACTAAAAAGAAAAAGTCAATGTTTTCATAAAAAAAAAAATAATAATAATTAAAAGTCAATGTGAGTATGTCATTTCTTTAATTAGTTATATTATTTATAGTCAAACAAACACGTTCATATTAAAAACTTCAAATGGAACTAAAATAAAAATGCATTTAGTTTAGTTTATCCAACCAACTAAATGTCTTGCAACCTATTTTAGAGTCCTTCAAATACATTTCAATACTTGAAACCTTTTTATATGGATTTTTTTTTAAGAAACCACTTTAACAATTCCTTGGTACTACGGTTTGACTAGATGAAACCATTGCATTGCATTACTCAAATAATTTTGTACATCAAATGCCAGCTCATTATTACGAGTTTGACTTTGTAACATTCAGAGATGAAGTTTGACTTTATAATTTTAAGGGACAAAGTTCAAATCTCCTCAAAATAGTAATCATTAATATCACTTTAATTAACAGTTTTTCCCTCCTCAATTTTCTTTCAAATACTGTCAAAATACTCTTATTCACGTAAGTTGAAAGAAAAATTATGTGGCTCTAAATCTGTCTTGAGCTGTATTTTTCTGGGTGGTATAATAGTAACAAACAGTAGAATCTAAAGAATCAGAGTGCAAACAAAAAGTTAACAAAACTGCAAAAGTTGAAAAGCCAATTCATACAACTTTTATGTTAGAAACCAAAAGTTTGAGCTCAGATGAAAAGGAAATTATGATAAATTTACATGACGCACTTCCCTAGACAGACACAACCTTAGTTCACTCTCTCATTTACCATCAACAGTTCAAATAATCCTCCTCCTTTTGTTAAATTTAACTTCAAATCAGAAACAAAAAACACTTACATAGTAAGACTAGTTAGAGTAAAACCGTACTTTCATTAATCGGTACGATTATGTGTTAACCTCAGTTACAGCAACAGAAGCTTCTTCAGCCACAGGAACAACATCACAAGACTGCAACAATTGAGTATAGTGAAACTCAATTTGTAGTCTATGATGAAGTGGAGTTGATGATATTAAACCTTTCTTCGCATCTGCTTGTAATTCTCTAATAGGTATTGCTGCTAAGAAACTTTTGATGTATTCCTTGCATGCTTCTTTCCCTCTGCACAAAACCTCGTCTTCCTCGCGCTCACTCTTCGACTGATCTCCTGTCTCAACACCAGACTCCAACTCCTTATCGTTGATTTGCTGAACCTGCCTGTCATTGTGCTCTAATACATCTGCAACGGTTTGTTGTTCCCCGGTTGGGTTTTCGTCTGACGATTGAGTGGCATCTGGTATTTTGTAAATTACCGTGTTGCCATCGAATTTCAAGATATATGCTTGATTGCATCCTTCGTAAAGCCTCTCTCCAAGAGTGTCAATGATGCAGTAAGAATCAGCTTCAACTTTGAGGATGAAGAAATGGTCATTCCAACTGATAATAAAAATCCGAGGTTCATTGACATTTGTGGAGTCGTTTCCAGCATTACTAATCTCGTCCCAAATGTTATCGAAAGACATGGCGCCATGTAAAAAATCGAACCTTCCCTCATCCATTCCTTCTGGATGAAAGAAACCGATAAAGGACTTTTCAGGAACCACGGAAAGGGGGCGAATTTTGGCCTGAACAACTGTTTCTAGATCAAAATGTTTGTCGGGGAATCGCTCCCTATATGTCTGGTTTTCACATAAGTTTCTCCACTCTAATGAGCCATCTCGAATTAAGCTATCAAACTGGGACTTTATGGGCATTAGGTCGCGGTTGTTTTGGAACCAATCAGCAATAACAGCAACAAGAGCTGTGCAAGCACTCTCGCCTGCTGCACGTTCACTGCGCTGATCAATTGAGGCAAAGAAGACTTGTGTCTGAAGTTTCATGTGGCCATCACGGCTCATTACTTCTTTCTGCTCCCAACTGCCAACCGCAAAGTTGTCGTCCCCAAACTCAGATACCGATGTTCGATTTGCACCTGAATCGTCCTCGGCTTTATGTGACTGTCATAATATTTCAAACATCAGTAGTGATAAGCTAATTAACACTGATTAGGAGGTTATTAAGAGACAATTAGATAAACTTCTCAAGAGGTATCAATGGAATAAAATATTTAGATAATTTCCATTGAAGAGAGTTGCTGAAAGAGAAGTAGAAAGGGACATCTAGAACTTAACGGGAAGGAACATTAAAGACAACAAAAGAAGTGTGTGCATTTCCCAATCTAAGAAGCCTTTGTACTCATCCTCATATTCTACAATGAAACTTAATGTATGAACTCTTCTGGGGATTGGACTCAAACACGAATTGGATTATGAGTTTTTTAAACAATAACTTCTCTATTAGTTGAAATTTACTTCTGAGTTTCATTTTTTCAGAAGCTCTTTCATTAAAGTTTCATATACATCTATAAGCCTATAAAGATATTTTAATAAGTGAACTAAAAGCTAATCCAATGTCAAAACTAAGGCCCAATTTCTTCTTAAAACCTGGTTATCACATGTGTTAGATCACTAACCAAATTGACATTGAGATGAATTTTAAGGATAACCAACACCCTATTTTCTTGTGCCATAAAGATGTAGATCACGAAAAACAATGAAAAGGAACAAGTTTTTACCCCAAATGAAATAGATTCATCAGAGCTAAGCTGCCGGCGATCAAAATCAATATCATCACCACCTTCTTCTCCATATGCCTTCTTTAACAAGGGCTCTCCTTTAGATTTAGGAGATCTGAAACTCAACTTCCTCTTCCTCCAAGGCAATAAGCTGCGCCTTGAACTTTGCGCTACATAAGGCTCAGAGGAAGAAACAATAGAATCCTCTTTCGGCAAACTTCCAACGTCTGATTTGTGATTACTGTAGTAAACCCAATCCTCGTCATCACCCTTCACTCTCATGCTCGAATAGAATGATCCACCAGCATTTGCAAAGGCCAGTTTCCCGTAACTGAACGATTTCCTCACACTGGAATCCTCCTTTACCTCTTCTGAATGAGAATCCCCTTCCTCAAAATCATCAAGGGAGTCAGAGTCAAAAGGGTAATTGTACTCACCATCCTCACTCCTGGCAGAGTAATTTCCCTCACTTCCCTCTTCCTCACGGCTCGGTTTCCTTGATTTCCTAGTTGATACATACTCAGTCAAAATCTTCACTTTCCTAAGACCAGCTTTGATGGTGGAAACCTCGTCTTTCTCCGACTCTCCTGATTGGTTCGAGGGTGATGCAACAGGCACTATTGACTTATGACCAAGCTCACTATTCTCTTGAGCCACTCTTAGCTCCACTAAGCTGATTGATATCTGCACACAATCATGAACGGTTATCATAAATTGATAAACAGTGCAGAAACAAGCAACAAAGAAAAAACCATCCATTGATTCTAGAGATGTAGAATTGATTGTGACATGTTTGGTTGGTCTTGAGTAGAATTGATTTTGACGCCAGAACTGATTCTACTAGAAGTTAGATATTGGAGCTTTTGATTCTTGAATTGATTTTAACACTCAAATTTATTATTCAACTCACTTTTACATGAATCTATGCAAACATAAATCACTTTTACAAAATCAATTTTTGTCGACGCAAAACCAAACATTCACTTAGTCCTTAAAGTATTTAAATATAATTAGTCCCTAAAGTATATAAAATCCATTAATTTAGTCTATTCTATTAAGATGTTTGGGACTAACATAATGATTTTTCATATACTTCAAGGACTAAATTGACCAATTTCACATACAATACTTATAATTTTTATATACTTTAGGTATTAAATTCAAGAGAAAATTGATATACTATAGGGACTAAATTGATGGTTTATCAAACAACAAATTGCAATTGAAAGTGTCAATTTTGAGTCAGTAAAATAAAAACCATTCTAGTAAATTGATGGGATAAAAAGGCTTAAAATAAGTCAAAAAGAAATTGTGGATAGAGATTGTTGAACATACAGTGAGTGAAAGAGAAGGGTCAACAGAAGAACCACCAGGAATTGTAAGTGGAATGCTCAAATCAAAATCCTTCTGATCAACAACAGATGCATACTCAGCTAGATTCAAAGAGCCTGTTCCAACCACAGGAATCTTGTTCTTTGGTCTCTGATTCAAACCCTGCAACCCAAATCCAAATTCAATCAATAAAACAAAAAAAAAAAAATCCCAAATTTAAAAAATCCAATTTTTATGGGATTAGAACATTGTATAATGAAATTGAACAAAAAGGGTATAAGAAAAATACGTTGAAAACGGTGAAAGCGATCTCCCAAGGATGAAACCCATTATCCTTATTAGCAGAAAGATTAACAAAGCTACAAAACTCTTCATCCCACAAAACGACATCGTTTTCATCTCCCTTAGGATGAGCCTCACCAGTAAAATTTCTCACAACCGCGTTCCGACGAAGCGAACTGAGAGCAAGTTTAGGACCTTTCCAACGAATTTCAACGGCGAATGTATTCTCCGGCGAGAGATCGATTCCACCGGAGAGAGTTTTGATGAGGAGTTTGACTTCGAATTTACGGGAAATTGGTGGGGGCCATGGACGCCATTTCATCATCTTAACAACCATGGTAACGCGTTTTGTTGGTATTGTTGGTGGTTGAGAAAAGAGACAAAGGAAGAAGAAGATGAAGAAGAGAAGAAAGAAAGAAGGAACCTTAACTATGGATCTTACAAAAGGATTCGTGTGTGTTTTGTTTGGTTTTATAGTAACGCCGTTTTATTACAATTACTACCGTTTCTCTTTTTTGTTTTTTTTAATCATATATTCTTTTTCAATTTTTATTATTTATTCTATGCTAAGCTGTCAATCAATTTGTAACAAACAAAGGCCTAATGAATGGTCCTTCAAAAAAAAAGTTCTAATGAATGAGTTTTTTTAATTTTTTTATAGAAGTTCGGAATAGGGCCGAACAAATCAGTTTGACCCGTCCGGAACCGTCTGACCTGCGAGCAAAAAAGGACAACGGGCGGGTTAAACCAGGTTGACGGGTTAGGCAGATGAAATACACGGGTTGTGTGTGGGTTAGCATGGTCGGTTCCGGATTATGGAGTTAGTACCGACAATAACCATAACTGAACTAACTGTGCATATAGTGTAATGTCATTCACACTCTCATGACAAAACATTGGGCCAACATGATTGTTAACATAGCCTTTTTTGGGAGGTTCAAACAGTTATATGGAGTTGAGCCTTCAAAATTTTGAGATTCAAAATATATGTTTTTTTAAATAATGCATGTAAAATATGAAAATATACTAATCATGTTGAAAAAATTTCAAATCTGAAGAGTCGTAGTGGTAAAATCTTGGTGGTGGTGATCTCTTGGTCCTAGGTTCAACTCCCTTCCAGGATTCATGTTCTTTTTTTTTCACATACTCTTGATTTGATCCTAATTTTTACGGATTTAAGATCTATATGTCTTTAATACCCTCTCTTCTTCCTCCAATTTAGTCAAACTCTTCAACCTATTTGAAAACATATTTATAAATAAAAATACAATACAACTTTTTTTCTTATTTTTTTTTAGAGCCCTTGTAATTTTTGGCTTATACTTGTCGTATAAAATAACAAAGCTCTAATAACAAACATTATAATTGTTCTTTCAAAAAATAAAACAAACATTATAATTTTTTTTTTGCTCTTTTAAAATAATTACGTTCCTTTTATTTGATGCTTACCTTTACTATGAGAGTCGGGCCTCCAATTTCACAGGAGCGGACCTGGTTGTTAGGCCCAAGTAATTTCAGGTTTTGCCAACTCAACCCAACACAGAGACCATATTCATACTAATATGTTGAATCTCTCAAACCCTAGTTTCTTTGTACGCTGTTTCATACCAGTCTCTCTGCTACATCTTCTTTCTTCATCATTTTCTCATAATTTTTCTTTCTCATCATTTTTTGGTTGATGTTCGTCATTGTTTCAGTTCCCACAAATTTGACAAGTCTTCCACGAAGATTGTTTGAATCTAGATCGAAGTCATTGTTTGAATCTAAATCAGAAATGTTAATTTCTGAACATTTCATGCGTTGAGAGGAAATTTTGATTGGTTTCTTTGTAAATGTCATTGTATTTCTTCTCTTCTCTATCGAATCTGTTTTTTTTTCTTCTTTTAAACTGTAGAAATCCTATTGGACAAACCGGTGAAACGAACAAACCGTAAAATCTTGAATCGATAGAATCGACGGTCGAGTTTATGGCTGAAGATGTCACCTATCTGTTAGCTTGGAGGGTTTTGAGCCCGAACCCGTTCGTTGTCCAGACCTATTTTCGATTAATGGGTTCACTCCCTTGTAAAGTTGTAGGTTTAACTCGATATCATTACTTGTTTCTACTCATGTGAAAGACATACTCTTTAAAGCTTGTCTTTGTTAAATCATTTTTTTACTTCATAGTATGACTCATAAGTTTAATTCCTATATAATTTGTGCAATTTTAATAACTCAGTATTTTCTTTTTCCTGATAATTTCATTAAAAAGTTCGGTGAGACACCAATGTCTATATCTCCAAGACTTTTCCACACTTCAATATGTATGTTCTTTGACCCAACTGTCTTGTCATTACTCATTCTTTTCAACGCTTCTTTTACCTCGTTCTTGTCATTATAGTTTTGATCATCCCCTCTAATGTCTAATTTGTTAGAGTCTAGTAAAATCTCATATCCTTGATTACATAAGTTGTGGAAATACTTCATCCATCTATCTCTTATATCTCTTTTTTGAACAAAATATTTACCCTCTTTATCTTTAATACACTTCATTGTATCCAAGTCTTTTGTCTTTCTTTATGCCCCTTAGGAAGCTAGTCAATGCATTGGCACTTAGCTTAGGAATTAAGTAATTGATTTTGGTTTTAATTAGATGTACAAATTTTAGTTTAGAATTCGTGTATTTAGGCGACTCTAAGCATCTCAAAATCACAATCAATACTGGCTTGCATGTTTTGAAAATATGAATTCATTCACTATATTTTATTTTTGGAAATTTCATATTTCCAGCAATGAATCGTTTCACATAAGCAGAAATATCATATGAATCGTTTCACTCTGATGCGAATCGTTTCACTCATTTGGATTAAAAATAAATTGTTGAAAATCAGATTGAATCATTTCACATTAAGTGTGAATAATTTCACATTTAAATATGAATTGTTTCTCATAAACAAAAAATTCGTGTGAATCATTTCACTTAGTCGAGTTAACCATTTTACACATTTTGATAGCATGTTTTATAATTTCATTTTTTTTACTACTTTCTAAAAATTATACATGTAGAATAACACTATCATTCCCATTAAGAATTTTTTACATTCTCTTCTCTGAAACACTCTCTTATATATTATACTTTTTGAAAACTCTTAGATATTGATTGTGAATTTGAGAACCTTTATTAGAGTTTGATTAGCCTTTAAAATTTTCTGTACTCCCACATTTCTAGAGTTAGATTAACCGAAAGCCTTTATTAAGTTTTAAGATACTCAAACATCTTGTTCAATCACTTTTAGATTGAATGTTCAAATAGACTATTTGGTTGGTGAGCTAAAAAAACACTTAGTTAATTCAAATTACTTTTTAGATATTTAAAACCAAAAAAACTATAAATCACTAATATTTGTTGTTGTTTTTAACTCAAAATTGATGTTTCAGAATCTGCCAAAATCGGCCACAGATTTGGAGAAATCGGCCCCAATTTTGAGACTTTCGCCTCGTAAAAAATCGGCCCCGGATTTTGCGTTGAAGGAGAAAAATAAAAACGTATTTTCAGCGTGAGATTTGTTCCAAAATTCACATGGGACCCACCAAAAGTATATAGGACCCACATGATTTGGTGGGACCCATGTGAATTTTAACCAATCAAAGAGAGTGTGTTGAAAAGTGTGTGTTAGAAGGTGTGTTGCTAGCATTCCTCAATAGGTATTTATGTATCGATAATTTTTTTAAACTCAAATTAGTTTATGTTTGATTTAACTGCTTTATTGCATGGCCGCCTTAAAACTTAAATAGGATAACATGTAAATTTATTTATGTATTCTTAAAATTACTACACACATTTAAATATAAACAAAAAAAAATCGAAAGTAAATAAAAACACTATAAAAGACATGGTGAGGTGTCAACACAAAAAAATTAAAAATAAAATAAAAATAAAAAACAGAGAAAAGCAAATAGCAAAAATATTTGGAAATACTTACCAGACCCTCGTAAGAAAGCAAAACTATATCGTAACTTTTGATTGAGTATATAAGAGATGTTGATATAAGCGTTCCCAAGAGAAAAATAATATAGTCTAGAATGAAACTATATCGTGTTTTTCTTTTTTGTGCTTCAGGTCCACAATAAATTGGATGTAATTAACAAGGAAAAATATTTGAATAGTTTGGAGGTAAATAATGAAATGGAAAGTGAGGTGTAGACTACGAAATTTGAATGTAATTATTATAAGAAGGAAGCAACTTATTGTTGAAGAAAGAATTTGACTTTACCAAAAAATAAAGAAAGGAATTTGTTCTCCTCACATCTCAGGGGAAAAAAGATTCTTAATTCTTGGAATGATGAAAACATCCTTAAAATGTTACACTTATGGTATATCTTAGTGTCAAGAAATTAGAAAAGTATGTATTAAAAAAAGTAGGAAAATTTAAAAATGATATATGCACGAGGAAAGAAAAGAATACAATTCTTTTCCCTGAATAACCATCATAAAGGGACAGAGAAAAAATGAGGCAATTATACTACCGGAAGCTATCACACATTCTCTATTTTTACTTCATCTACCTTCGATGATATGATTAAAAAGATCACTTGGTTTTTTATGTCGACTCATTGATGTTAACACCATATGCAAGGCTGGTAGAACAGCACATGAGTTTCTTAGAACAAACCATGTCATGAAAACATGTTAAATTAAACATAATCAATATAGATATTTGATGGTTGACAATTATGACTTTCATTATTGGCATTGCCATTAAACATTAAAATTTAAGGGATTAGTTAGCTCCTTAATGGCATTAACTAGAGGATTCTCTTTTATCAGAAATCAGCCCTCTCATGAAAACACTACTATTAGAAGCCTAAAGGGAGAGTCCAACTAAAAGGACTAGAATCCTCTAGTATTGTCAACACAATTACAAAGGAAGAGTCCCACACATAATGAGAGAATCCTCTAGTTATGTGTGGGACTCTCCTTTTATACTTGTGTTGACAATACTAGAGGATTCTAGTCCTTTTAGTTGGACTCTCCCTTTAGGCTTCTAATAGTAGTGTTTTTATGAGAGGACTGATTTCTGATAAAAGGTTTACCTGCAACACCCCTACTAGAAATTACCTAGGATATCTAGCATGTGTGTTAAACTTGGCATTGGATACATTAAAATTACAATAATAAAAATTTCCACTGAATAAAATATAGAAATTCTCGTCTTATACCTCTGAAATAATACCACTGACGTGAACTTTATATGGTCCAGCGACTTCTGCTTCTTCATCACGAACCATTATGTCATCTAGTAACCTGAATATCTTAAATAAATAAAAGGGATTGGGTGAGACATGATGTCTCAGTGAGTTCCACATATCCTAGGGTGTAGGCAACCTCACGGATCCTAGGATCGCCATCTATTCTAAACTCAACCCATTTCGGGTTTATACAGTCTTTATCATACATAATAGAGCAATCGGGGATAGCTAGGATCGCTACCTAGAATACTATCATGATTCTATCATAATGTCATATTCTTATCCATACACATACTCATAATCATAATTCTTGACTTAAATTCATGTCATTAATTATACATTTCTTGACTTAAAGTTTTTCGAAGTTTTTTGTTGTGGCTAACGGTAACTATTTCATTGTGTTACTATGAGCCGTACCTCATAGGCTGCGTTATCTCTTCGTTGCAGCAAACAGTGTTTTTGCATTTGTTACTATGAGTCGTACCTCATAGGCTACATTATCTCTTCGTTGTAGCAAACGGAGATTTTCGCATTTGTTACTATGAGCTACCTCATAGGCTACATGATCTCTTCGTTGTAGCAAACGGAGATTTTCGCATTTGTTACTATGAGCCGTACCTCATAGGCTACATTATCTCTTCGTTGTAGCAAACGGATATTTTCTCAATTTTATTATTATTATTTTTGTCTATGAGCATGTTACTCATTTCAAAAAAAAAATCAAATCATTTCTATAAGTATATACATCAATTGTCTCACTTAGCATTTTATTTCAAGAATATGATCAACACTTTCATAACATTGATATCATATAAAGTTTCATTCACATTATCATGACTTTGCATAACCATTAAAACCTCGTTTGTATTGAGTAAAAGTAAATAACACAATTTTAATGACATGATTCAAACTACCCAAAGGGAACGTTAAAACTAAAGGAACTCACCTTGGCATTTTCCTGAATTCTCTACACCATTTAAGCTTCAAATAAACTCCTGTCAGTTTCATAATCCATTTTTACGTCAGCTTCTAACTTTCTGCATCTCAACTTCAAAACAAAAACTTATTCAGCCCTTTGAATAATATGGCAATTCGTAAAAAATGTTGCGATTCCTCAAGTACGTTCGAATAATATGCAAGATATTTACCGAATATCTTCGTTTTTCTCAATAAATAATTAACCCTTTAGAAATTATTTTCGTTTTGACATGTTGAACTGATACGACAATTTATTTAAAATTCAGCGGGATATTACATTACCGACGAAAGATTATGACTGGAAGAGGATTCTGACCAAAGATAAAGTTGAGTTAAGTGTCACAGAGCGAATTGTCGTGGTCGAGGATGTCGGCTCTCGATTGGTGGTGCATTGTTAGGAGTCTCATATTAAGGAGTCTCATCTAAAAACTACCTTCCCCAAATATATATAATATAAACTTCATTGCCACATCATGTTTTGAGATGACAAACAAGATTTGAACTGACAAAAAACCAAAAATTCAATTTTGATTTAGACAATCTCATGGACATAGTATTGTTCAGGGAAGATTTTGCAAAGGCTGATTTCTTTGTGAATGTCAATGCTAAACAAGTTATTTATAATCCTATATATGAATCATAATATGATGGCTTTTCACAAAGTTAATTGATATTACAACGAGTGGTATGCTTCTTCTTTTTTTGGTCAAGTAGCCTAGTGGCTAGAGCTCACACAATTTAATTGTGGAGAAGTGGAGTGTCAGGGGTTCGAACCCCGGCTCCTGCATATAATATGCAATATCCCTACCAACTGAGCTAAGCTCTCGGGGATCGAGTGGTATGCTTCTAATAATGTGTAAATTAATATAATTTAAATCGAAGTATAAGTTCAATAGAATGTTTTACTTTCTCTACACTACTTAATCACAAAATATTCATCTATTCCCTTTAATAATTTAGAGATTGTTATACAACAGTTGAAAACCCTCAAACTTCAACAATTTGATTAGGTCGGTATGTATATTTCAAAGGTTAATGAAGTTATGATATATAGCCTAATTTGGGAACATAGAATACAATAACATGTATACAAAAAGTAGCCTTTTATATAAACTATTACAGCCTTGGTATAAAGGATAACTCTAGTGCCTTATAAGTTATTACATATTCCTAATAAATAATCAAACTGTTTGTAATCTCTGATTAGAGGAGTAGTCTAGCATATAAATCTCAAACTATTAGCTCACATGAATGAGTTTTCTTCAATGAAAGCATTACCTCTTGCAATCTATAATAGTAATGAAACAGGATGTTAGAATGGAAGAATATGTTAAGGATATTCCAATGCAACACAAACAAAAAGTATTCTTACCATTATCAAATTTAAGCAGAAGAGATAGTTGATTGAGTTAAGCTAATTTGAATCAGTAGCTTCACGATGAGTTCTGTAGCAAGTCATTACAACCATGAGCTACAGCAGAAAATAACAGGTGAAATAAAGGTCTAAAAGCTCTTCATATATAGTCAAATTAAAGTAGATACAAAAAGAAATAAAGAGAGAATAAATATTACTTAATCTGCATTTTAACCCAAATTAAAACAAACTAGGAAGAGAATTAATATCACATATTTGATCATTCTAACCTTTTGCTAGATTCAGGATGAAAGATTGTTATAGAAACTACATATAATGATAGCATCAAATTTATCACATGTTCAGGTTCCAAAAGCAACAGAAAAGGCTTAATTCAAGATTCCAGATGTTCAGGGCAATAAAAAAGTATTTGTAATATTGTAATTTATGCAGAAGAGATATCATTCATTTCAGCTAAAATGTATTGAAAAGCATTCTGTAAAGGACTAGTTTTAATACACACCAGTAAAAAAGGAAAAGATTGAGACTTGATAGGATTTCCAAGCAAATGAGGAAGGAGAAAAGATGGCAGATAAAGCAAATGAGTTCATCAAAACTTCAGAATGGAATTAAGCCAAATAAATGTCATGTACCATGGCATGTTGTCTTTAGGAGATAAAGCTATGTTTGTTGCAGCTCCTGGTGATTTCTTACATCTTACTCAGTTCATGCTTAAACAACCTAGAGAAAGAAAAAAAACAAACAAAAAGCCAGACTTCCAGATGTTATATTAAAGGCTGATATATGAGTTATTGCTGTCAAATAGTTACCACAAGAACAGAAAATGAACAGACTATTGGGGCCAAATAGTTACCATATTACCGATAAAAAAAGGATAAAAGTTTCTGTCACAAATGATACACGGGGAGAAGTATCATAATAAAGCAAAAATAAACTTTAGGAAATTCATGCATTATTTATGACTTCATAATTAACGAAGATGGGCTCATTCTATTGATGGATTCTTCTCAGAAGCAGATATAATAGAATAAATAAGGAGACATAGTAGAACAATGGAGAAAGCGAAAGAGACGGTTGTAATAACTAATACCTCATTCACTTGATGATTTACATTGTCGTAGTATCACCTCATTCACATCATCTTCTATGTTAGGTAAATAACTATTTTCCACAAATAAATCCCCAAGACTTGGTGTGTATAAGATTCCATCATACCAAAAGATCTTCATCTCAGGGCAGTCTTTAATTTTTATCCAATAACATTTTGGCATCTCAACACAGCAGGAAAAAAGCTTTGACTGAAACATCCGAGGCTAGGATGCTTCTCTAGTTTAATTTGCCACAATTTTGGGAATTTAATCTTATCTTTATTTTCTACACAATTATTCCCATTAATATCTTTCATCTTCACGCATTCAAACACATAAATCGAATCCAAATATGGAAGGCTTGTGGCCACCGAAACATCCGAAAGCACATAATCCAAATCATTGTATTGCTTAATGATTCTATGTTGTTAACACTCGAATCCTAAAAATTGACGATGATTTTTCCATACGAGCTTCAGTTTTGGAAGAGAAAACAATTCTATGACCTCTAGTTCACACTGCAAGATGCTATCATATGATTCAAATATCTCTTCTAAGCACTCACATTCTAGCACTTTGATTTTCACTAAATATGAGAATAATTGCACCATGTTGGATGGAATGAAATTCAATAGCTTGTGACAGTTTACAATGTCAAGCAATCTCCAAATGTCTCTAATTTTTGCAACTTAACCTACACAACATGCATAATAAAATTGATGTAGTCTAAATTTAAAATTAATTGAGTACTTCCATATAATGTTTGAGTTGGGAGACCTCATGTATGTTTGTACCTTGTATTTCTCTGAATTTTGAACATAATATATTGTCAAATTAAGATCTCTAATTGTGTGTGTATTAATCCAATCCCAATGTAGTGTACGAAAGCTGGGTGTGTTTACAACAACATTTACATATGGAAAGGTTCTCATATTTGGAAACTCTTCAATTGCCAAGAGCATGATATCAAAATTGTACACTCCTGAACACAATTCTGAGCACTGACCTGTGGGAAACTATTATTTCACACAGACAAGAGAGGGTTGGTGTTAATTTCTTAATTGTGGTTGAATCAATACTATCAAGTAAGTACTTTTGCTTAACCTTATCTGTGTGTTTTATTTTATTGAAAAAAGTCTATCAACCTTTTCATCAGTACTTAGTTTGGTTTATTCAGACAGATCAATGTTGAATTGTAATCTCATAAATTTACTATAAACTATATCAAATTAAACTTCAGCAGTGCTTCTTTTCTTATTTAAACAAATATAGTCAGAAACATTTTTCTATAAAAAAAAATATATAAAAAAAATCCTTAAATTTGTCAATAACCTCTACATAAGTGTCACAAACATTCTTTGAGTGGATAAATTGAATGAAGTCCTCCAGTTGCAATGCTTTAGCGAAATCTTCAACACGTGGCATTTGGCAAAAGCTAGTTCTTGTGTCTTAGAATCTCATTTTCCATCTATAAGAGTAATGATAGAGTAAATTAGAATCAAAGACATACAACTGTTTTGAAAATCATAACATAGGGATAATGCAATGCAACCTTGCAGTTGAAAATATCAGGTATCAAAGAGAACTACTTCAAAGAAAAATGAGTTTGTAGTTCTTTAATTTAAGCAGAAGAGAAATCATTCTTATCAACTAAAATGTGTTGAAAATAATTCAAAGAATGTTTATTGTCATAGTTCTTAAAGGGTGAGTTTCTTTGTCAAATTGATTAATAACATCTCATAGAAGAAAAGCAGTAAATGTAAATTCCAATTATTAGTGCTCCCTGAATCCGGAGGTTTACCTGATTTCCCATCAATCCGCTGCAATAACTATCGTAGAAATATAATAGCGACGCAAATCACACTTCTTACTAGTTTCTAATTTTGAATTAGTTTGTCTCACAATTAGTAAATGACTAGTTTGAATACATACCATACAAAAAAATGTTGATTGAGGAGAGGGAATTGTATGAACTCAGTTCTATGGTCACAGACTAAAATATTGCTAGTTTAGGATACAGAGAATTTAAAACCATTCAGTTTCATGATGGAAGATTGCAACAGCAATTGAAAACATAACATCAAATTTGTCACTACTTAGTCACAAAATAAAGCCAAATCAATGTACCTTGACAATTGACATGTTGTCTTCAAATTCTGAAATGGCATCTTACTATTAGAATCCCCATCAAGCTAAAATAACCTAAAAAAAGAAAATGAAAGACAGACAGACAAAAAAGCTTTACTTGCAAATGTTCAGGACAAGTATATGGTAATTTCAAGATAACAAATTATATGACTATTAATGAGATATACAAATATTGGCTATGTTTAAACTTCTCTACTCCTTAAAAAGATAATTTGGGACAAACAGTTATTTTTGAAAAACTCTTGATAAAAAAAGTAGCTTATTTAATGTGTAACAAAGTTTTTTTTGAAGGAAATGTGTAACAAATTTTTGTATCCAATTCTAGCCATAGAGTGGGAGAGCAAACTCCTCAAATTGCAGCAATCAGAAACTACAATTTCTGTTAGATTCTGAAAGCTTACAAACTCTGCGATATTGTGTTTCCATATGCGACTCAATCTTGGCAAATCTTTCAATGTCATGTTTTGTAGATAATAATGTGTAGTGACATCCCTTTTTTTTGTAAATTATCCCACTGATCCGAACACCTCAACCAATGAATCACAGTCACTTACATTGAGTTCCCTCATATGTTGAAGTATTTGTATCTCACTGAATGATACAAGCATTGATAATCTATGAAATCTTGTGATGTTGATTGTCCCTTCTTCAAAAAAGTATCCAAACATGTCTTTATCAATTAACTCCATCCAGTTCAACATCTCAGAATTTTGTAATTCCACCTACAAAATATTCATTTAATTATCTCAATTATCTCCTAATTGTATTGAAGACTTGTATTCTAAAAATAACAAATTAATGGCTTGCTCTAATCAACTACTAAAATTATTAAGTTGAAATTATTTAAGTGTACTATAAGTGATAAGTAATTTAGAAACATTACGACGAGGCTTACACATGCTTTAAATCTTCGTATAGTGGCATTCATGTCATTCTTCTGTGTGTAGCTGCTCCTGAATGATTCAATCTCCATGCTGATACCCTTAAGCTGAGGTGTACTACAAAATCCTCGTGAAAAAAGTTCCATTTTGGGACAATCTTTGATGTCCACTTTTTGCAGTGATGAAAAATCAGGATTACAGGGTCCTTGGAAGAAAGCCTTAAGGTTTGGAAGGTTTCTAAGACGTAGATGTTGCAATGCAGGGAACACAATCTTTTCTCCTTTTGACTCTGACTCTTCTTGAGATACTACCTCATTTAAGTCATCGCATTCCAATATGTGTAGCTTCTCTAGATGCTTAAGACATCTCATGGACGAAAAAGATAACAAGACACTTATTTTGTTACAGCTCTCCATGATTAGTGATTTTAAGTATGGGAACAAGTGTCCACCTATAACTGGCGCTCGTCTTACCCTTGTTTTATCCATCCCTTGCAAACAACAATTGTTTACATAAAGATCTTCAAGAAGAGGTGCACCACCCAACTCTATCTTGGGTTTTGTTTCAGAAACAGAAGGAGCCTAACCAATTCAATAAAAGTTGTGTACAGTTTAGTTAGAAATATTAGTAAGAAATGATAATTAACAAGTGAAAATATGGATAAGTAAATTATACCAAGGAAATATAAAAATAAATGGATAATCAAAAATATATGTGTGAGCTGTTACCTTGTTGATTTTGTTATTTTTGTTGCTTTGTCGGATCAATTTAGAACACAACGGCGTACAACCAAATTGAAAATTAGAAGATCTTGGGTTGTTTTCTTCAAAATCGCTAACACCAGTGCCATCGAGATTTGAATATGATGCAACAAAATGACTGTTTTGCTTTGTATATGCAGTTAGCAAAAACAATATTGTATCTAGCTTTGGACAATCATCAATTACCAACTTTCTTAAGGATGGAAATTCTATCTCGTAAGAATTTGCAGAAAAACATGTTATGCTTGGGAGTCTTGAAAGTGTTAAGGAATGTAATTTTTCAAACAAGATAATATTTACTTCCTCTTTATTAATTTGGCCACCTTCTTCACCATCTTCTTCATTGGTCACTAAATACTCCATCAACTTACAAGAATTTATCTCCAATTTCTCAATATTGGTGATTGCTCCAATAATAGCTGGAGTAAATACTTGTCTCAGAGAGTCACAATTTGATATTGTCAAAGTTTTCAAATTTTGAAAACCTTGAACACAATGCAGAACCTTACTCCAGACTTGTGTTAGTTGATTAAGGTGAGATATCTTCAGTTCTTTCAATTGAGGAAATACTTGGCCATCTAAATATCTGAGTGTCAAAGACCACATTAATGGAAGAACACTTTTCTAGCAAGATTGTTTCCAATTCTGGGAACTTTTGTATCCAATCAGATGAAAACAACTTGCCATTCATTGATAGCTCACCTTCCTCTACCCGAGTTTGTTCAGATTGATCACAACTCATTCTTTTTACCTGTACAAAACAATTGACTATTTGATGATCGTGTAAATAAAAATTTAGATCAATTAAAACTGGTTTGGTTAGTGTATGATCGACTAATACATACTCCCTCTGGTCATTATTATAAATAAAAAACTATTTTTTAGATTCATTGAATAAATATGCATTTGGTCTATAATATAAACCACATACATAACCTATTCAATTAACCTAAAAAGTGGTTTTTTTTTCTTCTTATAATAGTGAGTGAAGGGAGTATTTAAATTTTAATGAACATATTATGCATTTCAATAAAGTGTTGTTGATGATGATGATAATAACAACAATAACAATAATAATAATAATATAACCATCGAAAAACATAAATTACTTACTTGATTGAGCTCTTTCAAATTGATAGCTTTGTTAAAACCAATAAATATTGGGAGGTCTATTAATTTCAACTTCACCAAATATGAGAAGTCATTCATCAATCCCTTGACTTCATGGTAATTAGGTGTATAACAAATCTCTTTCAAATTCTGAAGATTTATCAAAGACAATGACCGAATTTGTGGAAAGCCATTGCAATGAACAGTATAATCTATCAGATAATTTAGATCAGGACATGAATCAACCCTTAAATCTTTCAAGTATGGAATTGGACAATCAGGTGACATTTGTGGCATAACATTTTTCAAGGCTTTCACATTTCTTATTGCGAGGATTTCACATTTCTTAATCAATTGTGAGATCATCAATATGCTATCAATAGATTGATAGCCTATACCGCTAACTTGCAATAAAGTTGAGTCCAAATATGAAGATCGTTGAAAATCAGTGTATGGATCCACATAAACCCAAAACTTTTGCAAGTTTTTGAAGTCCAAATCCATGACTAAACTTTCAGCCCCCCTTCAACTCGTTGAGCGCAACTTCATTTTTTCTCCAAGGAAAATTGTCTATTCTATAGTAAAGTTCTTCCAACCGAGACCATCTTATCAAGACATTATCAGAAATGATGTCAAGATCATTGCAATTTGACAAATCTAATAATCTTAGACTACCCAGATTTCCTATTTCAATTGGGAGCTCTTTAATATTAGAATGTGCAAAACTTAGGACTTCTAGGTGTTTAAGTTCCTTACCGATTATAGATATATCTCCAACATCACAATGTTCTACTTGCAACGTGTGGAGATTGACTAATGCTTGGGATAGATATGACAGTTTTAAAATGCATAAATTTTTCATGGATAAAACTTTAAGTGCGCTCATGCTTTGGAAGAAAAGTTCAGGCCAAAACATTGGTTCCTTGCTTTTTGAACTTACTTGAAATAGTTTAAGCGTCGGACACTGTAAGCCATTTTCTAACTCTTTAGTATCGTCCAAAATAAGTGATATTGCGTTGATCTCGTTCAATTTCTCTTCTTTTAGACTTTTAAAGGTGTACTTTACCATAACTATATCTTCTGCATTTTTAAATGCTACAGATATAACAACATTGCGCACAATATCATGCATCTTCACACACCCTGGCACATTGCTGTCCAACAACAAGAACTTTCTCCTTAAATCTTCCACCAATGTATGCACTCGATTTCTTGCTTTCCATGATGCATTGATGTCTTTGAACAGACCCAAGCCAAAACCATGACACAATAAACATTCAATAGGAATGTCAAAGTCTTCTGGATACAATCCACAAAGCATAAGGAAGAGCTTATGTTCTCTGCTGTCCAAAAACTTTAAACTAAGCTCAATGCTGGGGTAGACAAATTTCCCAACGTCCGAGAAGGGAGATGATTGAAAATTTCTTAATTGTCTAAGTGCATCCTCCCATGCCGACTTCCCTTCATTACTTAGTGCTCTTCCAACTGTCACAATTGCAAGAGGCAAGCCACCACATTCCTTTGCAACCTCACTTGCTATTGGGTTGATATCATATGTATCTACAATTCCACCTGACATCTCTCGAAATAGATACCAAGCCTCATCCTCCGACAGCACAGAGACTTGAAAATTCACATTGCATCCCAAGTTTTTGCACACTTTTTCATCCCGTGATGTGAACAATATTTTGTAATATTTCTCATGTTCTAGATAAGGAAGTCCAATACACTCAAAGTCTAGAATATCCCACACATCATCAAGGACTATTAGGATCTTTTTATCTTTACTCATCAGTTCTTTCTCGCTGACCTTATTCAATTCCATGCCCAAATCCTCAGCAATTTGTATTTGGATCTTCTCATAATTTATATCTTGGGAGACCACCACCATCGCAACTTCATCAAATAGCTTACTTTTTTCTATTGTTTTGATGACTTCTTTCACCACTGTGGTTTTTCCTACTCCGCCCATCCCACAAATGCTAATCATTTTGACTTGATCATCCTTGAGTTTCTCTATGACATCTGTTATAATTTTCTCCCTAGACAATAAGCTCTTGATATCTTTTGTAAAGGTAGATCCAAGTGTTGATGGAGCTTTAGGGTATGAAATAACTTGAAATTTGTTTTCTTCCTCCTTCATGCTTGTAGTATACTCAAGGCTTTTAGTGGCTTGCTTTCCCAATGTATAATTAAATGCTAAATTTGAACATTGCCCGCCAAAGCATTTTTTCTTATTTGTAACTTTATTTTCATCAGAGAGCCACTTTTGCAACTCATTTTCAATTGTTGTGACATCATAGAGCCATTTTTGCACATTAGGTGCAATTTCATATCCTTTCCTTCTTTCAGTTTCAACCCTTGTTTGCAATGCTTGTTTTATCATTTTCAAGTTCTTGAGTTCTTCCTCCAAATTTGTTGTGAATTTTTTGTGTTGTGTCAAATATTTGAAATGCTTCATGGTTGACTCCACAACCAATTCTCCTAATTTTGTGACAGCTTCCTTTCCCAATTCAGTAAGACAATCCATCTTTCTTTATGTGAAATAATAAATAATAAATGTCTATATATCTAAAGGAAAAATAGTTTATTAGAAATCTTACTAGAGCTAACAAAATGTATACAGGCAAAAATTAAAACTATAAATTCGAATTTCTTTTGGTAAAAACGTAGGACAAATGATTTCTTATACCATAGAATGAGACTTCATTTCTTTATTTTATCTATAGAAAGAGATCTTGTTGAGTTTATCACATCTCAGTACTCATTAGTTCTATTTTTTACATATCATTTATGCCTTAATATCAATTTCAAATATTCATATATAGCCATATACATGTGTGTCAGAGGAGGGATCAAACCGAAAAGTTACAGTAAGAGTATCACTCATTGAATAACATCTTACCATATAATTTTGTTAACCTAGACCAAGCATGCCTCTACTGCATTCTTCACTAACAATGCATGTTTACACTCAATTGCCTCGCCTCATGAAAGATAGTGACTAACCCACTCCAAAAAAAATTTAGTAGTATATATGTATACATTATTGTTACTAGTATTGAGATGGTAGGAACTTTTTTAGCGTTTGCATTGAGAAAGTCATATTCAAAGCGAAAAATGTCTAAGATTTCAAACTTCATAAGTAAGAGATGCTTTATGAAAATTAGGTAAAGTTAGCTACAAACATAAAATAAAAAGCGAAGTTTGAATGTTTAGCTAATTGTATGTATGAAAATTTTGAGATTTTGTTAGGATGACTATTTGGTATGAGATATTGTTTGCAATAAATTCAATTACTAAAAAAGAAATTGATATAAGAATACGCGTATTATAATACAGTAGTTAGGTGACATCTAGGGTGAACCACCAACTAAGTGGTTCATGGTGAACCATGAATAAAAACCATTAGATTATGTTGTCCTACCAGATCTTATGATGTATCCCACACACATAATTTTTTTTCTTCTTTCTTCTATCTGGGTTCAGGTATGCTCCATTTAGCCATTGCTCCATTTAATCCATTTAGAATATGGATGTGAAACATGTGGCAAACACAACATCCAAGGGCTGATATTAAAAATCAATAAAACAATTTGTTTAATAATTAAAAACTTAAACACGTTGTTGTCATCTCCTCATCTTCAACAACTGCCGTTAATCTTCTTCTGCAACTCCTCTGTTCCTCGCCGTTTCTCCACCCCTCGCCGCCGTTTCTGCTCCTATCACCGTCGCAATTCAAACCTTTCGTGTTAATCTGTATCAAAATTGCATGATTAACACTACTATTTTCATTGATATTGTTTTGCTTTTGTTTCTCTTCAATTTGGCTGGAATGTAACTGTGCCTCAATTTTCTCTCCAAGATGTCAATAGCAAAAGGGAATTTCTCAATTAAGATCATAGAAATCATAATGAATAAATCAAAAATCAAAATTTCAGAAATCATAATGAGAGATTTTTAATTAAAAATAAAAAGGAAACACATTCAT
>Ga0315914_1003196_pt1 | contig 24946 bp, 12 predicted proteins | sample MpolenodulesMG_FD_203920 | JGI IMG/M metagenome (GOLD analysis project Ga0315914, IMG submission 203920) | Medicago polymorpha root nodule microbial communities from Los Angeles, California, United States - elongated nodules | ecosystem: Host-associated > Plants > Roots > Nodule | place: USA... | reverse complement strand
AGCTAAGTTTGTTTAATCTAAAGATTGAAAAGTTGGAGATCAAGGGTTCGAATCCTGGCAAAGAAATAAAAACATTAACATAACAATTAATATACTAATATTTCACACCTTTTTTTTAAAATCATATTTACAAGTTTGCCACCTTATTTTTATTTCATATTTGACCCCATTTATTCTTAAAATCAGGTTTTGAAATTTACTCACAAAAACAAAATTTACAATATATTTACAAAACTGCCACCTTATTTATATTTCACACCTTTCTTTAATAAAATAGGTATAATACACATAATTCTTATGTCAATTTTGCACCAGTGAGAAGTAAATGTTGGTTTCTGCTAAAAAAAAAAAAAAGAGTAAATGTTGGTTTAATAATGCAAATTTTTTTCAAACCCTAACAAACTAACTTGACAAAAAAGGATAAATACTTCAAAAGAAAAAAAACAAAAGTGTGCTACAATACAATCTCTTAAATACTCACGTTGAGATCACACGTTTTGGACGAAGTTCCACTTGCAAGTTACTATACCATAGCAATGATTTGTTAAGTTATCAAACATGCCCTAAATTGAAACATTCACATAAGTATTTTGATGAACAATGTTAGCAATACATTTTTTGTGATACACTCTCTAATTAATTGAATTTTAATTGAATTTTGTGATACACTTTTTGTGGAACCTATATAATAGAGAAAACTCATTTAAATTTCATCCAAGTAGAGATAATATGTTGAAAAAACTATGTTAGAGAATGTATTGTTAATACTCTTACTTTAGTATAACATTAACACAAGACTTGGTCCCCACTTTGAGAGCTTGATTTAATTTCGGGCTCTTTGGCTTAGCCAAATGTAGCATGTGGTTCAATTTGGACTATCCACCAAATTAGGCAAATAAATGGCCTAATTGAGATCGAGTAGCCCATTTTATTATTCTACGCTACAATTAATAGGAGTTTTAAGTAGTGTTTTAAAACCAGGATCGACCTTTATCCAAAAAAAAACTTGGATCGATCCGGTTGGCCCGCGAATCGGAGGGTGCAACGGTTCGAGCAGGCTACTGGACCAGATATGCAATTAACCCGTTGAAACCTGTATGACCCGTTTGGGTCAGTGGACGGACCGCTGAACCAATTTAGTCCACCGACCCGTTTTTCCATTTTTTTTTAATAAAAAGGCATGGTATATATAAAGACAAAAACTCTAGTAACACGTACCCCCGAACCAAATGTCTTTTTCAACCGCCGTTCTCCTCTCTCATCTCAACCGATGAAGATTATGAATATGGATATCAAGACTATGACAATTTGACTCCATGGGCATAAATAGTTTATTGATCAGTGAATTGTTATAACTTATTTGAGTTTCTGTTTTTTGTTGACTATGCAACTTACATGGGTTTGTAAGTCAGTTATATTTTGATTTCCAACAATGTTTAGAACATACTATGTTTTAAGGATGAAATCTGAATTAGAACTTATGTGTGAGGTTTTTTATGGAGTATTATTGTTTAATGTATGAGATAATTTGAATTTGGATTGGAATTATCTTGAATTGTGTTGCAGTTAAGAAATTAAGTTGCAACTGTGAATATAATTTTTTTAATGTAAATAGAAAAAAAAAATTACAGGATTTTTTTTATCAAAATTTCATTCATAATGTAATTTTTAGTCATGAATATTTTTATATAGACCAATCAATAATCATGCGATCCGACCAACGATCCACTGGTTGACCAGTGACTCAATGTCTTAACCAGGTCGATCACTGATCCGGGTTTTAAAACATTGGTTTTAAGTGCTTCACCCTACACCTCGAGGCATTACCATTACATTCACCATTATCTTTTTCTTTCCTATATTTGTAAAAATGTGTCAAAATCAAATTCAATGAAATTAAAAAACTAAGATGCCACAAAAGTGTTGAATACTTTCTCCATAATGCCAAAATTTACAATGCCCACTAAGCCTATCACCATTCGTATTTGTACAAGCTATTCATTATGACTTCCTTTTTTCTTCGTACTAAAACCAGTTCATTCTTTCGTCTCCATAAACATCAACTAAACTAAAATACCTATTACAGCAAAAAACAGTTTCCATTTTTTTTATAGACTTAATAACAGTTTTAGTCCCCTAACTATCCCAAAGTTGCAATTTTAGTCCTCTAAAAAAAACTACAAAACCGCCCCTAAGTTTTGCACATGTGGCAGTTTTGGCCCCCAAGACCAATTTCGACTCGGTCTATGCTGACGTGGCACCCTAAGTGAGGTGTCACATGTTATTTTATTTAATTTTTTTTGGCCTTGGAGGATCAAAACTGCTATAGTTGCAAAACTTAGATGGTGGTTTTGTAGTTTTTTTTCTTAGAATCCAAAATCGCAACTTCGTAAAAGTTAGGAGGCGAAAACTATTGATAAGCCTTTTTATAATAATTATTACTTCATTTGGTGAATCTTTGACATTTTCTTGACTACATGATTATGCAAATGAAACTTTGACTATTTTGTTTGACTTTTCTATTAACAACTTTCCACCTTCATTTTGTTTTAAAGCCAAGAAATTCTTATCTGAACTCTTACCCAACACATCATTCTTACATCCAATTAATTAAAATCAAACACTTCATTAAAATAATAAAAGAAATTAATATCAAAAAATTTCTCATTACTTTTAATATTTCTCTCTCCTTTTTCCATTTTCTTTAATCGACAAGAACACCCACCACCATTTATGTTTCCATTTCCTAAATTAAAATCACACTTTTTTAAAGTTAATAACATGTGTCATATTTTTATTTGTTAAGTGTAAGAATAATGTGTTGGGTGAGAGTTCATGCAAGAATATCTCTTATATTTATTTACCACATAATAGTAGGAATGTTTAGGGGGCGGTTTTAAGGCCCGGCGAACTTGAATAGTTGTTTGGGCTTCGGTCCAAATTTTTTACAATTTATCATGTAAATTTATATGAATTTTTTATATAAACCCTTAGAAATTGGGCCTTTTCTTTAAATTTTTTAATTATTTGTTTGTAATTTCTTAAGTAAACTCATATAAATGTGTTGATTTTTTTTTTTTGCCTAAACTTATAATAATCCTAACTCCATCACCGGGTATATTATTGGATCTTTCCCTTTGGCATATAAAAAACGAACAAATTTTTCTAATTATAGTTCAATTGTTAAGAATATGACGTTATATATATGTAGTGATAGGATTTGATTTAAATTTCTCACTTATTCACGTTTCTCTAACCTCCTTAGAATACAGGAAAATCTGATTCCATGAAAAAGAGTTAAATTGAATAGACAGACCCTGCCTATATTCGAATTTCGTAGCCGGCTATTGAAATTGAAAAGTCCAAAAATCATAAAAGTTAAAAGTAAAATAAGAAATTCCTGAAGCAGCCTCGTGTCATGAAATGAAGAGTTCAAACATCAAACACATGATCACCACCGTCCACCTATAAAATCTGACTCCACCGACAACCATGAAACGACATAAACCAAATCTATAATCACTAATCACGGCAAAAGTAAACAACAAATTTCAAATATAAAATTGTAAAGGTACGATACAATATCACTATTCCCTACAGCAACAATGTTTGTTTGTATCATTCATTTTAGATCAAAGTATGAAAATAAAGAAAAATCCGAAGCCATAATCAAAATAATTAAGGCTTAATTAATTAACAAAAACGAGAAGCAATAGAAGAATCATGAGTAGTACGATTATTACCCAAAGCAGGAATTTCAAAGTGCCAAAGCCTACCAACACCTTTCACCAAATTCTTCCTACAAAGAAACTCTTGTGCATAAACTTTCTCAACCTTCCGATCCACATCATGCAAAAACACGTGCGTCACACCGGAACCTTTTCTATTTCTCGCCATCACCGTCATTGAAAATATCGCCGCCATTCTCCCCGGCGCCTCCGCGAAATAACCTCTCGGCGCATCGATCATTATCAAATCCCACTCCGTTTCGTAAACCTCTTCAGGAAGATTATGCAAAGCAAGCTTACATTCTTCGTTTCCTTTTAGCGTCGCCTTCTCCGGAGAACAAGAAGGTTCAGATTTATACGATTTGAGAAGCTCGTCTGCTTCTTGAAGCTGTGTACGGTAATGAACCGTAAATGCTTGTAACTCCGGTGCGTCTTTAAGAACGGTTTGAACCCATTTTGGATCCTCTTCTAGAAAGAGTGTTTTTCCTTGTGGGTTGAACCCGGCCCACATGAGTGAATCGTGACCTAGACCGAATACGAGGAAGTTGAAGGGTCTGTTTAAGGATTTGATGACGTCTAAGGTAACGGTGATTTCGGAGAAGGATTGTTGTGGGACAACGTGTGAGGTTGCGTAGTGAAGAATAGCACGAAGCTGGATCGGTGTTGGGTTTTGGTTTTGGTTTGAGGTTTGGAGTTTGGTTCGGGTGAGGGAACAGAACAAAGTGTTGTCTGAGGTTTGGAAAATGGTTGTTATGAAAAGTAATGCTCCGATTATTCCTAAGATTGATAATAGAACAACGGACCAACGTTTTTCGGTAACGAAATGGTAACGATTCCTCATTCTTTCATTGACTTGCATATTGTGTTTGGTTTTGGAGAGATTGATGATAACGTTGTGAGGGTTGAAAATGAAAATTGAAATAAAGGATGAGGATTGAGGTGTAATGATAAAAGAATAAGAATAAGGGGTGAGGTTGGGTAGTGGTATTAAATAATGAATATTAGTATTAAAAATATAGGGTATTTAGACTAGATTAGACATCCACGTTTGCTAATGGGGTAGCACGACTGCAAAAATTGTCATCGTGTTGTGTTGGCATTGGCTTAGAGTTATACATTTTTGAAATTTTCAAAATGTTGTCGTCATCGACATGTGTGTGGACTGTGCATATGGGTATTTTTGTCACGTTACAATTAAAATCACTGTAAAAGAAAATACAATTAGAATCATTGTAAAAGAAAAGAAAAATTACTCTATTTATCTAAAATAATTCATATTTGTAAAACTTTTATGACTACATTTTGATAAATTTTTCTCTTATACTCATATTATTCTTTTATTTTCTGTCCATTGTTTTTAACCAATAAAAAAAAAGAAAAAAGAATATTCAAATATCACTACTCCAAAATAAATGTTTAACACTTTAACTTTCGTACATATCTGGAAAAAAAAAAACTTTTATACATGTGATTATGCAATTTTAATGTTTTATTATGAATCATTTTAACATTTTCACACGAATTAGAAAAGTTACACTTCTTAATGATGTGAAAAGTAAAAGATTACAAGAAAAGAAATAACATATTAATAAATGCTAGTAAAGAATGATAACAAGAAAGATCTACTTTATTCGAAATGAAATATAAGTAAAAGAGTTTAATATATGCGTTTAAAAATTTAATCTATACATATCAATTTTTCAACTTCCTATTTTCTTAGCTTTCGTTATTGAGGGAGTAAAAGGTTTAAGCGGTGTCTTGTGGAGTAGATTACTCCATCATATTTTTTAGCAACATTTTAATCATGTTTTTTATTGGAAAAATGTTAACGAGTGTTTATAAAAATGTTCTTGAGACAATTTTTAAATACCGTAAGTAATAAGCATTTATAAAAATGCATGTAATCAATGCATTGAAAGTCAAAATATTTGATTTTTTAAAAGAATAATGACTTATTTTAGACACTCGTTAACAACATCCTTTCTTATTTTATATATTTTCATTCTTGCGTCGAGGTAAAAACATTTTTTTAATAACAAGTGTTATGTTATTCTTCTCTTTGCTATGACCTGAACATCATACTTTTAACTCCCCAACAAATTTAATTCTTTAACTCATATCATTTGATCTACCAAAGTATACCCAACTAGAAGATGTTTTTATTATTGCAGTGTCGTAAGAGGATTGATAGGCTGTTACGTCCCCTTTAACCTATCAATAAAAATAGGCAAAAAAAATTAAAAGAAAAGTCCCCTAAAAAAACATTAAAAAAATAAAACTATACTTAGTGAGAAGAAATTTACAATTTTTATCATTATTTTCCATCAAAAATAAAGAACGTTTATATTCGACCTACATAAATTAAGTGGACTAAAATATAAGAAATTTTAGCTAAAACATCTATTCGATATTTATTTACTTTTACATAGAAAAACTGTACATATATCTTGGTACATTGTGTTATTTTTTTTTATAGGTTGTTTGTACTTTAGAAAACCAAATTGAAAAATGGGAAAAAAAATCTTGGTATTCATATTAATTATTATTCATCAAACAACATGTTAGTTTTACATATATTAAAATCATTATCGAAATTGCGATGAGTCATCTTGTGCTTAGCGCAGATCAAGACACTAATTATAATTTAAAAGTTTTTTCATTGGCTTTGCAAAAAATAATTCGCTGTCCATGTCTCTTTTTTATTTTACTCTTCAATTTAATTATTTATAAGAAATAAAATCATATTATTTTAAAAAAAATCATATTAAAAAATGAAATACCACCATCATTTATCGAATATTAACTCTTTTAACGAAGAATTTATTCGTTTTGACCATGAAAGAGTATAAAGTCAAAGAAATTAGTCAACAAAAAATAAATTCAAACTTGACCAAAATAACTTAATTAAATATATTTTTTGAGAAGAAAATCAATTAAATATTTTTAGTCATCAGTTTTCTTTTCTTTTGAAAGATGTATTAGTCAACAGTTAAATAGGGAAATATTTACTTGGGTTTAACGTCCCTAAATTAAAATTATTTAGACATAAACGCAAAAATAAAAAAAGAATTAATTTGGTCATACCATTCAATTTTTTTTTTTAATATGTCTCAAAATAATTGTAATTAGGATTGTGTCCCAAGTAATACTCTCACCCCTAAAAAAAAAGAGACTTTCTCAATTAAATATTAAATTTTTCTATAATATCATTTTTGACATCAAAAGAATATAAACTCTTTCCTTCAAATCAATCAATTTTTCCCACTAAAAAAATCAATCCATATTTTTTGTTAGGTAACTATTTTTTTTTAGGGATTGCTAGGTAACTATTTATCATCACGTTTCACTCTCTAACTAAAAGGGGAGAAAATGACTTTGTATAGAGGTTTCATTTTTGCATTCAAATTCCACTGGCTGTGCCCCTTGTAATACTTTTCACTCTCTAAATATTTTCATATTTTTTTGTCGTAGTTTGGTCGATAAAAATTCATCTTTTAATATGAATAATTGATGTATTTAAGATCTATATTAAAACTTTGAAATTATTGACAAGGTTTAAAAACATCTATAGAAGTTGTGACGAACTAGGAAGTCATTTAACTTTGTTTTTTATTAAGGCAGTACAGTAATTCAATATAACGTGCCATGTTATGCCAATATAATAGGTTAATGTGATACACTGAATTATTTTGATTGATATCCTCTTTGCATATAAAACGAGTATATTGATTGTGTATCTTTTAGGCATATTTTCCTTTGGTGGAGTTTCTCTTTCGCATATAAAATGAATGTACTGTATGAGAACTAGTACATGCACAGGAAAAAACTTGTATTTAAATTCCATTACTTGGCACGAAATTTCTGCTTCTTAAATTAAAGGACGGTGGTATTGCATTTCAATTTTTTTAGGTCAATTAAATGTGTTACATAAATACGTATCCAACAGTCCAACAACAGCATCAACGCACACATGCTTCTATACTCATCTTTTATAGTAAAAAGGTTGAAGAAGGTCCCTCCCACGGAAAATGTACAACTACATTGATCTATCCTATTTATTATTGTTAAAACAAATAGAAAGATCTGTTAATATAGAGTTCTATTAATTGAACTTTATATTTCTTTTAACAAATGGAGAATATTTTTACTCATACGAGTTCGATTGAATTTGTGATAAAGAAGAGAATCTAACAAGAAATAGAAACGTTGTATAGAATAATAAATTAAAAAATGAATTTTTACCTAATAATAATAAATATCCGATATTTTACATTAACAAATTTAAATTTATTAAAATGTGAAATAACTTTACTCATACAAGTTTGATGAATTTGTGATAAAGAAGAGAATCTAATTGGGGATTTTTGAAGAAAAACGATGTTGAAGGAAGAACGAAAATAAAATCAAATTGGAAATTTCCGGTGTTAGGGTTGTTAATAAGTGGAAATCAATTTGGGGATTTCAGATTTTTTTTATTCTCTCAGTTCTCTTTTAATTTCAATAATAATTTGTTATTTAAATTTTTGATAATTGTAATATAATTTACAATTAAAATGACATGGAAATGAGGTGTTAAATGATAAACCACGTAAGCAATGTTACGTAAGCTCCATGTCATTAATGAGTATGCCACATCATTTTGAGGGGGAGGGGGACCAAAAAATTTGTTACTTTTTAAATAGAGGATCAAAAAACATGTTTTTAGAAAAAGGGTATCAAAACTTTTGCAAAAGAAGCTCTACAACTTATTAATGAGTATGTCATATCATTAATGAATTTTTGATACCTTTTTCTAAAGTTAAAAATTTCGAAAATAAAAGGATCAAAATTACATTTACCTTTTTTTTAAAGAAGCTCTACAACTTATTTTTATGATGATTTACTATCCAAAAGTGTTTCATACTTAACGTTCACAATTTTGCATTTTCAAAATCTACTAGAATTCTACTGTATGTAGTCCTTTTTTGTTGTTGTTGATAAAGCTAGAAAAATGCAATAAAAGAATAAAGCAAAAAGTACAATATTGGGGGGACTAAGCCAATACCCAATTAGACAATCAAGACAGTAAAACAAAGTCACTTCCTAAGTAGCCTTAAACCACTTCTAAGGAGGGATAAGATGAAGAACACACCTTGCTACATAGGATAGTAATAGGTTACATTAAAATGACACAAACACAAAGAAGCAAAGCAACAGAGAACAAACTAAAGCATAAACCAACACTTACACATCATGATTTATAAGCTTTAGATATGCCACTCTTAGCACGGGTTTGAATGCACTTACTTTCTAATCCTCTAGGACTCTGCAATTTGTTTTTCTTCTTCGGTTTATTTGAAACATATGGAGTAAACGACTTATTGGCCTTATCATCATCAGATCTTGTTGTGATTTTAACTGAACTGGTTCCTTCTAAATTTTTGCTTTTTCTGCTATCAGCATCTGGAAACTCGGCTTTATTCACTCCAGTGTCAGTTTCTAGGTCAATTGTGATGTCAGAAGCACCAGTGTCTTCATCTCCCCAGAACTTGCTCAAGACTTTACCATCTTTCAAACATGCAGTTCATTTATTTTTAGGGCCATCAGTTATTTGCACCTTTCTCTTGTCTTGCCCCAATATCTCATCATTAGTGGTGATAGGTGACATGATATACTGCAGTATAGTGGTCTCATCAAAAATAGAGTCCATAGCATCCCCAAATGACACAGAAGTAGCATTGGGGAGTGACAGCCTCCCAATGTTGCTACTCTGATCTAGAGAAGAAGGACCTGTAATGGGGAATGACAGCCTCCCATTAGCAGTGCCCAACAAGGGATTGCTTGAACTCAAATCAACAGGTTTAGAGGCCCTTTTTACCAATTTACTAGGATCCTCTATGTTAGTGCTACGAGTCAAGTGCTCCTTCCCTAGAGAAAATTCCTCCACATTTGGATTTTTATCAAGTTGTCTATCCAGTATAATGGGAGTATATTCCTTGTCATTTGGTATATCCTCCCCCGTGCCCTGCTCAGTATCTGATTCAAGCAACTCAAAATTGTTGTGAAGTGTTAGATTTTCTCCATTTTTCTGAGCAATACCAAGTTCATGATTCCCAGCATTGAGGATTTCATAGTCAGTGTTGCTCTTGTCTACTTTTCCTTCCTGAAAATCATGAACTGAGACATTATGAACCCCATTAAAGTAAGTGTGACCAGAGGTATTAACATGCTTTTTACCAACCGATGTAAATTTGGGTGGTGTCACTTTGTTAGTAAAGACTTCAACAACAGTCTTATTGGCCATAGCAGAGATGAACCGTGCTTTGTGTTGCATAGTGGTAGCTTTTTTAGGGGCTTTCCCATTATTGTCAACATTCATTTTAGAGCAATTCTGAATGTTGTGGCCTAAGGTTCTGCAATGAGCACAAAACAAAGGGTACTTTTCATATTGTACCACTATAGGCAGGGCATGACCTTCCCTTTCCACAATAATGGAATCAAACATTTTCTCAGCCATATCCACATCAATTAGAACTCTAGCAAACAGGCAAAAACGCCGATTTTGAGTTGCCTCATCAATGGTGAAAGGTGTACCCAAACCAGAAGCAATTTCAAAGAGAGTTTGCTTACCCCTAGTATTCCTGTGGCAATTGCAGCAACCTGACCCAGAATTGTGTGTGCGTTTGTGCTTGTGCCTTAGGAGCGAAATCCTTTGTCCAGCAATAGAACCTCAAGAACCCGGGTTTCAAATTTACAACACCAAGAGCCCAAACTTGCTCCATGTCTTCAATTGAGCTAAAATTGAACTCGAAGAAACCCTTACCAAGGGGAATGAAGCTCCAATCGCGCAATTGAGGCCATAGATTGTTGAATTTAGCCTTTAGAGCTTGTGTAGTGAGCGAAGAATTCCCTTTTTGCAGTGTTAACCGGCCATGAAGGTTGCATTTGCACGCAGCTAAACCTGATTCGTACGCAGCTTGTGTGATTTTAACACGAACAGAAGATCCCATAATCACCTTAGGTTCATGAGGTTCGTGAGGATAGGTTCAATTCAATGTCAAGAATGCTTCAAATTATTTTATCTGGGAACAACAATTTCGTCATCATCATCATATCTTTTAGGGGGTGTTTGGTGAATGTGTTATTGCTGGATTTTTCTTTTGTTTTCTGGGTATGAAGTATGGAGATCAAGAGGGAAGAGTGTGAAGATTGTTGGTAAACTTTAATTTTTTTTAATTTGTTTTTTTGGAAACAATGAGGGCCTAAGCCCGTAATTTTTAGGAAATTTTAATTTTAATTTTTAGGAAATAAAAAAAAAATGGAAAGACGATAAGAATTATCATATGTTGTGAGTCCACGGTATGTCATGTGTGCTTTTTAAATCCAACCGTTGATCACCAATATGTGGAAATGAATTAACAGATTTTGCAAAATACTAACAGAGAGGACCAAAATAGTAAACGGCATAAGACTTATGAGACCAAATGGAGACACTTTATAGTTAGTGGACCAAAATGAAAACCAAAAATAAGTTAAGAGACCAAATGATATGCTTAAACACGTGCTGATTTAACACGTGTACAAGAGTATAACATGCTTAAACGATAGATGAGTCAATAAATAAATGCTTAGTCCAATATTGAGTAAAAACAATGTGGCAAATGCTAACTTACGTTCTCATGATACATTTTAAGAAATTAATTATAAAAATATAGGTATCAAAAGTTGCGCGCTCAACTTGTTAAAAATTAACATATTATGTTTTTCAATGTGAAGTTGTTGTCTTTGAATTGTTTAACATGTGTCCTTTGAATACAAGTTAGTATGACCCAAACAATAATAAACTTTGATAACTTCTAAATAAACGATAATTTGATTGGATTGATAACTATGAAATAAATAAAATTGACCACATTTTTTTCTTGGAAAGAATTTTTAATCCTAATTGACATTATATCCAGTTTAAAGTTAATCTTTTGAAGAAGATTCCTATATAAGTTACGCCTTAACATTATATCCAATTTGTTGCCCAGTTGACTCTCATTCATGTATAATTTTTTCTCTCTATATACACACACAATAAGACACTAAAAAAAAAACTAACAAAACATTTACACGTTATCACATCATTAATAGATATGATCATTCTTTAATATTATAGAATACCTTAAAATGTTTTTCCTTCAAAAAAAAAAAAGAATACCTTAAAATGTTTATTTGGTAGTTGAATGTGTTTAAACTCCGACACTGCAGATTAACCATTTGATTGCTCTCATGAATAATACTGTATTATTGAATTTTTTAGGTGGTTATTGGATCTATATGTCATGAACACGTAGAGGGATCGGACCTGATAGATGATATTTAATTATCCTTCTTAAATACATGGAAAGCAAGCCTTAACCACAATGAAAACATCTTATTCCAATTTTGAACAAATGGTTTGGTATTTTTTCATATAAAATAATTAAGTATACTTAAAGTGAGAGTAGTCTTAAGAAAAGAAATTATTAATCCAATTAATATGCAGGTCATGTGCTGATTTGAAAAATTGGTAAAGTGCCTTTTATGTACCTTGGACTTCCAAAATATTTTGTGCTGAAGGGTGGTGATTTCTACGTTCTACACCTAGCAATTAGACAGATTAAAGTTCAGCTTGCAAAGGGAACTAAAAATAGAGCAAACTAAGGTACAGCTAGAATTGAATTGATAAGGGTCATTTTTATTTCAGAAAAAACTTTTTTTCTTTCAGTTGGAATTATAAATATATCATCTCATTATTTTTTTAAGTCCCGTTTGAAAACAGAAATGATATTGTTTTTATTAAAACTTATATCATGAATATAATGAAAATGTGATCGAAAGGGGCTCTAAAATGTTCAAAATTACCAGTTCACTTTAATATATGAGAAAGAAAATGACTTTTGGTATGATCAGATTAAGCTCCACTATTCTAAAAATGCAGTTAACCGAATAGCATTCATAACTATTTCCAGATCTGCTTCCTGTTTCGATATGGTACCACGAGAATAGAGAGATAGTAAACATAGTCATTACAACGAAAATTTAGGTCCTACAAATCAGAAATCATGAGATGGAGTCTACCTTGCCTGTAAATTTGTTAGGTTTAAACTATTTGGGGTGGGAACAGTCATGTTAGTCCAACTGGTGAAAACACGACTCAAGGTTCTCAGAACATTGAAATTCTTGAAAGTGGTCGCTATCTTCACAGTTTGAGTTTGAGATCCACATGCTGGAATCGACATGCTCATAAAGATCACTGTGCCAATATTCTAATGAGGCTAGAGGCATACGCTGACTCGTTGTGTGTGTTATGGCTTGAGCGGTACTGGTTGTACGATCAGAATGTGCTAGAGAAATGGATTTGGTCGCATATGAATCCCACGGACTGGTTGACAGAAGAGAGGAAGCACAAGTAAAGTCTTGTGTATCATCTGTATCAGAGAAGCTAATGAAATCTTCTACATCTGCAAAAGGCATTCTACCAAATGAATAATACTGTGCAAGGGATATTATTACATACTTCAATTCCATATTACTCTAATCAATTATGCCTGGCAATATTTGCGTGGTGGTAGCAATCAATATGGCCAAAATAAATAGATTATGCTAACATGATAAATGTAACAATCTAAACTTAGTACAATATCATGCGGCTCAATTATAAAGTAAGACGTGAAATGACCTGCATTGATACTCTTGGTTTCGAGGACTTCCGATGTGAAATGGACATTGGAACCATCGGATAGCATAGTGAGAGTACTTGGTGTGCCAATGTTGTCTTTTGTAGGCGTCAAGAGAAAATCTTTTGTTTGGGGGAGCTCGCCGTTTTGTATGTTTTGCAAGGCTAAATTTATAGCAGTTTTTGAATACGCAAATGGATTTATCTTTTGCTTCTCATCTGCAGAATTAAAATAGATTAGAAGATAAAAGAGAATGGTAAAATTTGCATCATCGTTAAATGAATGATTCTCAAGTAACTATAATAAACATAAAACAGCTAAAATTGGCTGCTCTTTGGTATAAGTTTTGACTAACAGCTTGAAGTTGAATTTTTATTACATGAGGTTTTAATGAATTTCATACTCACACCAATCTAGTTTTAGGAACATCATACTCGCGTTCAAGTCCAAACAATCACGATGACTGTTTTCTTGTGCCTTTAAGTAAATCAACTATACAGCCCACAACTCTAATAGCAATCCCTTCTAGCAACTCTAATATGATCATAACTCTGCATGGTTATTAGGAAATTGATACTGCTAGAACTCTTGAACATGCTTTATCTTATTCGTGTTACAAAGGATTAAGCATCTTTATCTTTAGGATGTATGACAATTGAAAATTCAAAAACAAAAAGGTTCATGAAATAAATGAAAAATGAGCAGTATTTACAAGAAGTTAAAAAGATAGGAAATTGTAGAAAATTAAGAAGTTTTGTCACATGACATTAGTGTCTATTGTAACTAGCAAGTTTAACTCTAAAGTAAGTAAGCAGGAAAGCAAAGAAAAGTGATGTTAAGCATTTAAGTTTTTCAAACAATTTTCATTCAGCAATGTTAATACTCAACTATAGAATGCATAGCATGGTCTTAGATTTCTATTTTCTTTTCCAGCTTTAACAACCTAAATCAAACACCAAGCAGAAACGGATATAAAACTGGAAAACTAAAGAAAAATAAGTATTACCCCAGGGTGACGAAGACAAAGCTGATTGACTTGATTGGGCAGTTTTATGAGAATGATTACGGCGCATTGCATTGTGTTGTGAAAGACGTCGTCTGCAGCTTTTCTTCTTTCCATCAAACTCAAACAGATCATGGAACCTTCAGCATTTTAAGAAAAGTGATCAATTCTAGAGCAATTTATTCAACACCATCCAAAAAAGACAGCAAGTTGAATCAGATTGAGTAGTAATATTAACTTTTAATGATGTGCTAACAAGAATTCATCATTCCAAAATTATACCATTACTTCCTATGTCAATTAGATCCAAACAATCATACAGTTGTTAAGAAGCTTTACCTGCTACATTGCTGGCAAAATCGTCGTTCCAAACCATCTATAACTACCATAGGAGATTTGGAATGATCTACACAAAGTCTTCATTTGCGATAATAATGTTTTGCCGATGAAAGGTCAAGGCGACAACCTTCAACCTGGCAGAGAGGCGGACATTGTAAGTTCTGACCATTGGACTTACATTTCCTTCCAACAACTAAAGATGACATGTCCTCAAATTTCATCCTTTTACCGAGTTTTAGATTGAGCAATGGTTCACTAGATACACAAGAAAGCATTGGTGCATTAGAAGCTTCAATAGGCCCTTCTTTAGGTAATTCAATTTTACCATTGGAATCATCATGGGAACTTTCAAATGCAAATTTACAGGTTTTGCTAATATCCCTAGTTGGTGATGAACTGACTGAATCTGATTTTGAACTCACTGATGTAGAACCATGAATTAGCTCAGAGCCAGAATAACCACTTCCAGTTGGCGTATCGAACAACCAGACATTATTTTCTCGGTCTAAATCGATACTCCAGTTTGGTGGTTGTAATGGTAGGTGATCCCATTCCCACTGTGAAGAGGGAGATTTTGCATTCAAATCCATCAGAAAAGCTCAGAAGTTAGGGCATATAATCTGCAAAGTTAAAATCAAATGAGATTGCTAATACTAATTTTGTTCCTTTTCTATAAACAAGGAAAATTATAACAAGGTTTTATAGACATTAAACAAATCAACGAAATAAAACCACTTATAAACATAAAATGCAAAAGGCATCAAGAATATATTACCTATATGTATACATTAAAGAAATCATAAAAACACACATATTAGAAAATAAAAAAAAAAATCAACACTATTACTAATTGTCAAGGAAAAACATGGATTAATATTAAATACCATAAAAAACAAGATCAACTCAACAGTTATTTATTTTTGCTGAATCAAAGACAAAATTTCATATTTACAGCATAGAGGGATAGAAAAAAAAAACTCATGGAAACTTATCTATCTCAGAACATGATAAGTAAAAAAAGATACAAATACATGTGAATGACAAAGTCAAACACAAAAAAATAAAATCTTTTTTCATGAAAAATCTGATCTTTACTTGCATTATTATTATGATGATGATTATCAAAGTGTTGGGAAAAAAAGAAAATAGTAACATGAGTCTACAACCATAAATGGGAATAAAATAGTGCAAAGGTAACACAACCAAACACAGCACTACCAGTTGTAATCGTTATTTGATAGTAGAGTAGAGTGAGATTTTTTATTATTTTATCTACAAAAATGAAATGAAATTGAGAAAAGAAAAAAGAGAGAAACAGAAACATAATGGAATGGGAAAAAAGTGTTTCAACTTTCAATCCATTTGGAATAAACAGAGAGAGTGGAAGTGTGGAACAGTGACAGGTGGACGCATAAACGACAAACAGCTACGTTGTTTGTTTGATCAGAGAGACAGAGGACAGGTGGCACAGAAACGACAAAATGAAGCAGCTTTCTTCTTCTCTCTGTCTCCATTCTATTCTCCCCACAGCACGCCACACACCATATTATGTGTATTTTTTCATTTTCTTAAACTTACTTGCTTTTTTCTTTTGTTTACATTTTTATTTTATTTTTTTACCCTTTCTCACTCACCTTAATAAAGATAAGATCGATTAACTATCATATCTTATTTATGTACTAATTTGAATGTTATCAGACAATTTTTTTGAAAAAAGTTTGTTTATTCTTTTTTATAACATTAGCTACCAAGGTATCCTGAATAGATACTTCTTCCTTGCTACCTGTGAATAGGCTGCTTCAACGTTTAACATTGCACATGTGTCTAATGTCCGGACTTGACACAGATTTATTTGATAGTCGTGAAGCAAATTGGTCTTGTTTAGTTGAAATTCGGTGTCTCTACGCGCTACGAGAGAGACTAATCCCTCGAATCAGATAGAATCATAATGGGTGGCAAACTCTCCCTCCTCAAGTGATTTATATCGGTCATTTATAGAGTTCAATGGATATATACTACGACATCCAATAAGAAACCACCATTTATTCATATCATACTACTAATCTCAAGACATCCTTACAATAGTGAGGTGATTGACAAAACAATAGATTTTCATTGGATATTAGTGTAAAACTATTTTACACGCGTATTTAAATCCGTTTTATAAGGGTACAAACATTTGGAAACAGAAATGATATTTTTGTAATTCAAACTTGTATCATAAAATGAAAATAAAATCCAAATGACTCTGAAATGTTCAAAATTACAACTGCACTTTGATATATGACAAAGAAAATGATTTTTGGTATGATCAGATTAAGCTCCACTATTGTGAAAAGGCATTTAACCTAATAGCATATAAAACTCTTTCCAGAAGTCCTTCCCGTTTCGATAAGATCCCAAGAAAAGTGAGATAATAAATGTAGTTATTACAACGAAAATTTAGGTCCTACAAATAAGAAATCGTGAGATGAACCTTCGTTGCCTGTAAATTTGTTAGGTTGTAACCATTTGGGGGTAAGAACATTCATGTTAACCCAACTGGTGAAAACCATACTCATAAGGTTCTCTGAACAGTTGAAATTTCTGAAAGTGATTGCTATCTGCAGAGTTTGAGATCCACATGTTGGAATTGACATATTGATCATGATCACTACACCACGGCTCTGATGAAGCAAGAGGAATGCGCTGACTCATTGCATGAGTTATGGCTTGAAAAGGACTGGTAGGGCGATTAGAATGTTCTTGAGAAATGGATTTAGTCGCATATGAATCCCACTGATTGGTTGACAGAAGAGAGAGAGCACAAGTAAAGTCTTGTGTAGCATTTGTATCAGAAAAGTTAATGAAGTCCTCTACTCCTGCGAGAGTTAAACAAATCAGCACAAAAATGTGGCAATAAACGTGAAATAACTTGGATTGATACTCTTGGTTGCAAGGACTTTGGATGTAAAATGGAAATTGGAATCATGAGAAAGCATAGTGACAGTACTTGGTGTGTCAATGTTGTCTTTTGCAGGCTTCAAGAGAAAATCTTTTGCTTGGGGGAGCTTGATGTTGTGCATGTTTTGGCAGGCTAAATTTGTAGCAGTCTTGGAATTAGCAAATGGACTCATCTGTTGCTTCCCATCTGCAGAACCAAAATATATTAGAAGATAGAAGAGAACAGTAAAATTTGAATCATTGCGAAATGAATGACTTGCAATTAACTATAATAAACCTATAAAACAACCAAAAGTGGATGTTCTCTGGTCTATGTTTTGACTAACAGCAATTTGAAGTTGTATTTTTACTAAATCAGGTTTTAACGAATGGCATGCTCATACAAATCTAGTTAGTAAAGACTTCGGCTTAGGAACATCATACTCGCGCTCATGCCCAAACTCTAACAATCAGGATAATGATTTGTATAATTTTGTAATCAAGAGCATGCTACCCTAATTAGGATCTAACTGTGTCTTGTGCCTTTAACTAAATCAACTATCCAGTCCATAACTCAAAAGTTTAAGCATCTTTACCATCCAGATGTATGACAATTGAAAATCCAATAAGATCCATGAAATAAATGAAAAACGAACAGAACTTACAAGAGGTTAAAAAAGATAGGCAATTGTAGAAAATTAAGAAGTTCTTTTGCATTACATTCAATGTCTCATGTAACTTGCAAGGTAAACTCTTAAGTAAATATGCAGGACAACAAAGAAGAGTGGAGATAAGCATTTCAATTTTTCAAACAGTTTTCATTCAGCAATGTTGATACTCAACTAAGGCATGCATAACATAGTCTTAGATTTCGACATTTCATTTTTTAAGCTTTAACAATCAAAAACAGATAACACGCAGAAACTGAGATACACTGCAAAATCAGAGAAAAATAATTATTACCACTGCGTGAAGAAGACAAAGCTGATTGGCTTGATTGGACAGCTTGACGATGATATTTACGGCGCCTTGCATTGTGATTTGAAAGTTGTCGTCTGCAGCTTTTCTTCTTTCCATCAAACTCAAACAGATCATGGAACCTTCAGCATTTTAAGCAAAGTTATCAATTCTAGAGCAATTTATTCAACACCATCCAAAAAAGACAGCAAGTTGAATCAGATTGAGTAGTAATATTAACTTTTAATGATGTGCTAACAAGAATTCATCATTCCAAAAAAATACTATTATTTCCTATGTCAATTAGATCCAAACAATCACACAGTTGTTAAGAAGCTTTACCTGCTACATTGCTGGCAAAATCGACGTTCCATACCATCTATAACCACCATAGGAGATTTGGAATGACTTTCACAAACTCTTCGATTGCGATGATAATCTTTCGCAGATGAAAGGTCAAGGCCACAACCTTCAACCTGGCAGCGTGGTGGACATCGTAAGTTCTGACCATTGGACTTGCATTTCTTTTCAAGAATTAAAGATGCAATGAGATCCCTTGAAAAAGATAGGTTTTTGGAATCACTTTCTGGACAAACTTCGTCAAAATACATCCTTTTACCGAGTCTTAGATTGAGCAATGGTTCACCAGATACACAAGAAAACTTTGGTTCATTAAATGCTGAACCGTGAATTAGCTCAGAGCCACAAGAACCATTTCCACCGGGCGTATCATACAACCCGAAATTGATTTCTCGGTCAAGTTCCATACTCCAGTTTGGTGGTTGTAATTTTGGGTTTTCAGTTGGTTTTGTATTAAGTAATGGTAGGTGATCCCATTCCAACTCCAGAGTCCATCAGAAAAGCTTAGAAATTAGGTAATGTAATCTGCAAAGTATAAACCAAATGAGATTATCAAAGTTAATGTTGTTGCTTTTCTAGAAACAAGGAAAAGTATAACAAGGAAAAGTTAAAGAAATGAAACTACTTATAAACTGCATCAATGATTCACAAAATGCACAAAGAATATACATATATGTATACAGTAGAGAAATCATAAAAAACATCTAAAAAGTGTGAACCTTTTCATTTTTGTTTAAACAATCAACACTTGCCAAGGCAAGAAAAATGGATTAATCATACATAGACAACTTGTACTCAGCAGTTAGTGATTGCTATTGAATCAAATGCATAATTGCAGCATAGAGGCATAAAAAAATCAACACTATTTCTAATTGAAAATGAAAAAATGGATTAATATCATAAAAGACAACATCAACTAAACAGTTACTGAATGTTACTTAATCAAAGACACAATTACATAGTTACAGCATAGAGGGATGGAAAAAAACTCAGAAAACTTAACTATCTCAGAAAATGATAAGCTGAAAAAGAAGACAAACACAACAAAATCACTTCTTATAAAGTCTTTGAAAAAGAGAAAATAGGAACATGAGTCTACCATAAATAGAAATAAATACGCAACGCAACTAATCCAAAGCACTACAAGTTGTAATGAGCATTTTGATAATAGAGTGATATTCTTAAGAGTTAAAGTTATTCATTTTTATTTTAACTACAAAAATGAAATTCAGAAAAGAAGAGAGGATAAAGGAAAAACAGAGAAAGAGAACGTACTACTAGAGTGGAAGAGTGAGAGTGAGAGTGGGAGTGAGGGAGCATTGTTTTGTTTGTTATAAAAATGATGTTTGGAATATTGACAGGCGGTGGCAGAAGCGACAAACAGCTCGCTAGCTAACGTTGTTTGTTGTTTGAATGGACAAAGCAGTTTTCCAACCATTTGGAATGAGCACAGTGGACAGGTGGCCCACCAGAAAAGACAAAACTAACCAGTCTTCTTCTTAACTACCCTGTCCCTGAGTAAGCTACTTCCTCCTTAAGTAGGTTAGTCCAATGTTCAATTTTGCACGTTAACGCAACCGAATGACTCATTTGATAAACGTTAAAGAAATCGAGGTGAGACGATTTGATTATTTTGAAAAATTTAGTTATGAAGTTGACTATTGGTCACAAAATCAACAACAATCAAGTCTTAATCCGTTAAGTGGGGTTGACTACATTGATCAAATTACGTCATTAAGTTATATCCTAAACCAGATCGTGATCCAACTCATTCATCTCTAAAAAAAATCAAAACATATCTATTTTGTTTGCATGGGTTAGTTTTGTTTTCCATACGTTTAAAATAAATTTTTATACAAAATTCAGTCTGTATATTGTTAGTAATTTTTTTTTTTGATGTAGACATTGTTAGTAAATAATATAGATTTGTCAAAATATATATAGTTTAGGTAGATCTTCAGAGCATTTACTTGTTCATTAGGTTTTAGCAAAGTTAGCAAAAGAATATAAAAATACAGCGAACGAAGATATGCAAGCTGGAAAGAAAGAAAAAAAACGAAGAAAGGTGACAAGGGATTGTAATTGGCATTAGACCAGAACAAATATTAGATTATATAATTAATAGATGACAAGGGTTATTTTGGATTTAGAAAACATTTTTTATTTTCATTTGGAATTATAAAAAGAGTTCAATGAGCTTATCCTCCGACATCCAATTAGAAACCAAAATTTATCCATGCCGTACTACTAATTTCAAAATATCCTTGTAAAAGTGAGGTGACCGACAAAACAATGGGTTTTCATCGGACGTCAATGTAAAATTATTTTACACCAACAATGTATATCCTTTATATCCTTTGTTGAAGGTTACCAACGTTTAGAAACAAAAATGATATGAAAATAATTCAAAACAGGCTATAATATGTTCAAAATTACCACTGCACTTTGACATATGACAAATAAAATGACTTTTAGTATGATCAGATTAAGCTCCCTTGTTTTGAAAATGCAGTTATGTGAGTTAACTAAATCATAAGTAAAAATATTTCCAGAATTGCTTCATGTTTCTCGATATGATACCACGAGAAGAGAGAGATAATAAAAATAGTTGTTACAACAAAAATTTAGGTCCTATAAATAAGAAACCGTTAGATGGAATCTAGCTTGCCCATAAATTTATTAGGTTGAAACTATTTGGAGTAAGAACATTCATGTTAATCAAACTAGTGAAAACCAGACTAATAAGGTTCTCTGAACAGTTGAAATTCTTCACAGTCTGAGTCCACATGCTGGAATTGACATGCTGACCATGATTCTGATTAAGCAAGAGACATGCGCTGACTCATTGCATGAGTTACGGCTTGAACAGCACTGGTTGGATGATTAGAATGTTCTAGAGACATGGATTTAGTCGCATATGAATCCCATGGATTGGTTGACAGAAGAGAGAGAGCACAAGTAAAGTCTTGTTTATCATTTGTATCAGAAACGGTAATGAAATCTTCTACACCTGCAAAGTTATAAAAAATCAGCACAAAAAATGTGGCAATAAACGTGAAATAATCTCAGTTGGATACTCTTGGTTGCAAGAACTTTGGATGTAAAATGGACAATGGAATCATCAGAAAGCATAGTGACAGTACCTTGTCTGTTAGTGTTGTCTTTTGCAGGCTTCAAGAGAAAATCTTTTGTTTGGAAGAGCATGCGGCTGTTCATGTTTTGCCAGGCTAAATTTGTAGCAGTCTTTGAATTAGCAAATGGACTCATCTGTTCCTTTCCATCAGCGGAACCAAAATATATTAGAAGTTAGAAGAGAGTAGTAAAATTTGAATCATTGAGAAATGAATGACTTGCAATTAACTACAATAAACCTATAAAACAACTAAAAGTGGATGTTCTTTGGTCTATGTTTCGACTAACAGCAAAATTTAAAGTTGTTTTTTTTACAAAATCAGGTTTTAAAGAATGGCATACTCATACAAATCTAGTTAGTAAAGACTTCAGCTTAGGCACGTCATAATCACACTCAAGTCCATACAATCATGATAGTTATTTGTATCATATTCCTTAATACAACTCTAATATAGGAATATCCTTTCTGACAATAAGTAATTATCAAGAATAACATGAATGTTACTTTGCATGGTTATTATAAAATTGTTACAGCTAGAACTCTTGAACACGCTTAACTTTTTCATGTTACAGAAGATTAAGCCTCTTTACCATCGAAACTATGACAGTTGAAAATCCAATGAGATCTTATGAAACTAAAGAAAAAATGAGCAGAACTTACAAGTGCTTAAAAAGATAGGAAAGTGCAGCAAATTAAGAAGTTCTGTCGCATCACATTTAATGTCCATTGTGACTTGCAAGGTAAACTCTTGCGTAAATAAGCAGGACAGCAAAGAAATGTGACGTTAAGCATGTCAAGTTTTAAAACATTTTTCATTCAGCAATGTTAATTGTCAACTAAGGTATGCATAACATGGTCTTATATTTCCACATTTCATTTTTTCAGCTTTAACACCCAAACATAGATAACAAGCAGAAACTGAGATAAACTGCAAAACTATTGAAAAATAAGTATTACCACAGCGTGAAGACAAAACTGATTGACTTGATTGGAGTGCTTCAGGCTGATGCTTACGTCGCCTTGCATTGTGACGTGAAAGTTGTTCTCTGCAGCTTCTCTTCTTTTCATCGAAATCAAACAGATCATGGAACCTTCGGCATTTGAAGTAAATAAGTCAACACCATTTAAAAAAGACAGCAAGTTCAATCAGACTGAGTAGCAATATTAACTTATAATGATGTGCTAACAACAATTCATCATTACCAAAAAAAATAAATATTATTTCCTATGTCAATTATATTGAAACAATCATACATTTGTTAAGAAGCTTTACCTGCCACATTGCTGGCAAAATCGACGTTCCATACCATCTATAACCACCATAGGAGATTTGGAATGACTTTCACAAACTCTTCGTTTGCGATGATAATCTTTCGCTGATGAAATGGCATCGCCGGAATTGCAAGTTCTGACTATTGAACTTACATTTCTTTCCAATACTTAAAGATGATGCAAGATCCCTTGAAAAAGATAGGTTTTTGGAATTACTTTTCGGACATACATCCTCAATGTACACTCGTTTTCCGAGTAGAGTGAGCAATGGTTCACCAGAGACAGAAGAAAGCTCTTGTGTATGAGAATTTCCACAAGCAAATATACATGTTTTGCTATTATCCCTATTTGACGATGAACTATTCGAAGCTGATTTTGAACTCCTTGATGCAGAGCCAAAAATACCACTTCCACCGGGTGTATTGAACAACCCGACATTGATTTCTTGGTCTCGTTCGATACTCCAGCTTGGTGGTTGTAATTTTGGATATTCAGTTGCTTTTGTATTGAAGAATGATTGGTGCTCCCAGTCCCACTGGGAAGAGGGAGATATTGCATTCAAGTCCATCCGAAAAGCTTAGAAATTAGGTAATCTAATCTGCAAAGTATAAACCAAATGAGATTATCAATGCTAATGTTGTCGCTTTTCTAGAAACAAGGAAAAGTATAACAAGGTTTTATAGACATTTTAACGAGTCAGCAATGAGTGTGTGTTTGTTTTGCGGTAACAAAAATTGATTCTATGAAATTGATTATAGCTAAAGAATGAGTTAAGTTGAAAGTGATTTATGTTTGGATATATCCATGTAAAAGTGGCCTAAGCGATAAACTCAAGGCTAAAAATCAAGTGTAGAGGAAAAAATTTCAAATTTGATTCATTTTGGAGGGAAAATAAATTCTACTCAAGAACATCTAAACATGTAAAAATCAATTCTACACATCACTAAAAGTGGAGCCAAACATACCCTAAACCACTTATAAACTGCACTAATGATTCACTAAATGCAAAAGGAATCAAGAATATCTTAAGGCATGTATTGGTTGAGAAATCATAGAAACACACATTATGAATATTTGAAACATCTCAAAAGTGTGAACCTGCTAAGTTTTCAAATAAATAAATAAATCAACACTAGTACTAATTGCCAAGCATAAAAATGGATTAATCTTATAAAACACAACTCAACTCAACAGTTAGTGATTGTTATTGAATCAAAGCACAGTTGCAGCATAGAGGGATAGGAAGAAAAAAAACTCAAGAAAATCTATCTCTCTCAGAAAATAATAAGCCAAAAAAATGTACAAACACATTTGAATCAAACAAAAAAATAAATCACTTCTTTTTTCACATAGAGGGATAGATAAAAAAGCTCAACAGTCAGTGATTGTTATTGAATTACATCATAGAGGAATAGACAAAACACTCGTGAAAACCTATCTATAAGCCAAAAAAGACACAAACACATTTGAATGACAAAATCAAACACAAAAAAGTCACTTATTTTTTTTCTTCATAAAAGTTCAGTCTTTACTTAAATTATTATTATCA
>Ga0315914_1003195_pt1 | contig 24956 bp, 16 predicted proteins | sample MpolenodulesMG_FD_203920 | JGI IMG/M metagenome (GOLD analysis project Ga0315914, IMG submission 203920) | Medicago polymorpha root nodule microbial communities from Los Angeles, California, United States - elongated nodules | ecosystem: Host-associated > Plants > Roots > Nodule | place: USA... | reverse complement strand
TATATATATATATATATATATTTGGCTATTCTAAGCTTGATTTTAGGTGGAATAATTATTATTATTTTACTTTACTTACTTTTCAATCGTGCTCCAAATTATTTGATCCCGTCTTCTAGAAACTGGAGAGTAAACACAAAAAAGTATACATATTCTTTGATTGACAATAAAAATAGGATAACAACAACAATCTATCACTTCCTCCCAAATAAAATTATTACTGTTGGCCCAAAAAGATTTAACGACACTTTATTAACCCTTTATTATTGTAAACATAAACCCTCTATTAACACTTTGCTTTTTCTTGATAGCTAAAAAAATAAGTAATTAGTGTAAATTATAACCTTTATGAAGTACATTTTATTTAAGTATAATAGTTACGGTGATTTAATTTGGTTATTGGTTATATTTACTATTAGTTTTAAAGAAATTATTTTATTTTTTTTATATGTTGCCACGTCATGAAAATGTTACTAGCTTAACAGCTGATTGGATGGATTTACAAAAATATAAACAACTCATGTTTCCTTACACATATAATCCAATTTCTCGTGATCTTGGTACACCTCATGTACCTACTTCTGCAAAATCACATGATAATGCTCAAACACTCATGCTCTTTTGGTAAAAAAAAAATAGTGAATAGTTGGTAAGATAGTTTATTGCAAACGTGTTTTTGTTCCAAACTCAAGTTTATAGCGAAAGACTTATGCATTTGTCAATAATATATACAATTTGGTTTTTGTTCCAAATTCAAGTTTATTGCACCTTTTTCCAAGGTATTGTATGTGTTGATTCTCGTAAGTTATCACGACTTTATCTTTAGTTAAAAACTGTCAAAAGAGGTTAATAATAAAAACGGACATACAATTAGCAAGGGAAATGCTAACATGTCTCATAAAATCACATGTTAAAAATTCCACTAATAAAAATTATGTATTGAAAATTGTACCAATTTATTTCATAAAAGGTTGAACATTAATTTTTCTTAATAAACTCTTGTTATTAGGGCACATGTTAGTATAACACCAACTATTATAATAAAAGAGAGTCTTATATCTATCTTGTAAGTTATAACAACAATACAACAATAATAGTCAATGCCAAAAAAAAACACATCAAGCATAATGTGTACAAAGATAAAAATAAAGGAATAAGGACCTCCCTATTTATAAAAAAAAAAAAAGGAGTTTGTCGTTAAGAAAATAGAACAACATAAACTCTCCAACACAATACTAATACCTAAAAGACACTAACTTCCAAGTAGATTGCCAAAGAAGACAAAACGAAAAAGACAAAAGCCTCCCTCGTCCAAAATTATTCTCTTACGAACCATACTAATATATGCATATACCTTCACACACCCTTGCTGCATATAACCTCTAATTTTCACATGCTATTAAGAACTCTGATAGTATGCTTTCACTCTTTAGCACCTGTATGATCCTTCAATAATATCACCCAAAGCCTTTCTCTAAGAAACTAGCCCCTTTTGTGATCAGCTTTACTTTAAAATAACTCAAAAGACATCACTCAGAGACCTCTATTTAGGGAAATTTATAAAAACTGCTTACGACAATTTTCATAAGTTTTGTTTTTTCGGTTTATTTTCACAAGTTCTCTAATATAGATAATGAAAACAGTAATTTGTATTCTCTCTGTTATATTGGATTTTCATTGATGATAACATTTTATCCGACTTGACTCTTGTAAAATTATTTCTCTCAAAATAAATGTTGTTCTTAATATTTAATACAATAGTAATTATTATTATATTATTATTATTATTATTATTTAATTATATCATTTATATATGTCCTTTATTTATTTATTTTGAAAGATTATTTATGTCCTTTATATAAAATAAGTATATAATATTCATCTGTTTGTTATATTTTTTAAAGGATAAAAGAAAAAAAATGGATATATACTCATATCGTGTTCGTTACACTTTTATTTTAATATTTAAATTTATTCTTATCTATTTGTTATATGTGATATTTGTATTGAAAGTTAAGGGTAATTTAGAAAGGAGAAAAAGCCGGTCAAAAGAGACTATTTTCATTATATATAATATAGATTAAAAACTTAATTTGTTCCATAATATATGTTCCATAAAAGTTTGTTATTTGTTAAAAAAAATTACACTGATAAACAATGTTCCGGACAAAATTTAGGAGTAAAATTTTTACTTTGATTAAGTAATATGTTCCAGAAAATTTACGTTAATTAAAATATTTATACTATACTAGCAAAACGACGGACACACAACGTTTGAAAATTATTAACAGTGTTTTTTTTATGAAATTTTGATTATTATTAAAAGTAAATATATAAATGATTTTATTTTCAAATTATAACAAATCAAACCAACAAACCATGATTATCTATTTCACATCAACAATATAACAAAAAATATATAATCTAAATTCTTTTTTTTTAATGCCCGCCAACAAAAAAAAATTATTATTGAAAAAGTTGTTTAAGGGTATGCTTGGAATTGGATAATGAAAAAGTAAATATTATATAGTCATTTAATTTGTTACAATTTTTTTTTTTTAAGATAAAGGGAAAAAAAAGAAACTGGGTTTGTTATTCGTTTCATAGAAGTTGCTTATTTTGTTACGTAAATGTTTATTTAAGTGAGTTTGTTAACACCTTCATATCACAACGATAGCCTCCAAAGTGCAAACCCTTACACTCACCCAATGGCTGATCGAGTTCCCAATTACCAGCCCCGCCGCAAAAGTCCCTGGTGCTCGTTGTTGTCTCTGTGGGTTCATCGGCCTCCTATTCACTCTCATAGTGCTCCTTATCATAGCCGTCGTCACTTTTATCATGATTGTCCACCCAGAATCACCTAACTATACAATTGATTGCATTGTTGTTAAGGAAATGAACCTCTCTTTGCCTTTTTCTTCGATCTCGCCCGGGTTTCATGTCTCCATTAAGGCTGAAATAATTTACAGAGACGTTAGTCTCTGTAACGGCGTGCTACCAGCCGCATTTTATCAACCATCAAATAACATGACGGTGTTTCACTCGGTGTTAAAAAGTAACGACATGGAACTTGCGGAAACAGACTGGAGAGCGTTGATGAATGATGTTGCGAAACAGAGCGTGCCCTTGACGTTCAAGCTTAGGTCACCGGTGAAATTTAAAGTGGGATCCCGTTTTAAGAGTTGGAAGATCATGTTTAGGTTTGAATGTGATGTCACCGTTGATGAGTTAACGGTGCAGCGAAGATTCTTCAGAAGAGAAATTGTTGGTATGGATTTGATCTTAAGGGATGAAAATCGCTGTTTGGATTTAGGGTTTGGATGATTGTTTTTAGTGCTTCTTTTTACACAGATATTATGCATAATTTTAGATTCTATTATTTGATTCTATTATATATAATTCTATTATTTGATCTGTGGAATATCATGTAACCTTTCTTAATTTTAGAGAACAGGTCATATGACCATTTTTTTCCTCTAATGATATCTCTAAGTCACTCAATTTGTCTTATAGTTTTCTTGAATTTGTTCTTCATGTGATGTATTTCAAGTCAAGTATCATGTACACCAGCATTGTCACGTAAATCGACATTCTCATCAAGTAAAAGAAATTCTTAACAACTTTAATAATTTCTTATAGGCTTTAATATTGTTTTGTCCCTGCAATCAGGGGTCATTTAAAAATTTGTCTCTGTAATCGTTAATCCTTGGCAAATTAATCTTTCAAAGTTTAATCATTTAAAATTTCGTCCCTTAACTCATTTAATGACTGTCATGTCATCTGATTACTGACATGGCTCTGTTAATTGGCTGACCACTTGAATGACTCAGCAAAAGGGTGTGTGAATGGACAAAAATACCCTTGACCAATTCGAAATGACAAATATACCCCTCCTTCATCTTCTTCAAAACCTTGAAACCCTCATCTTCTCTTCTCTTCCTCTGCGACCTTATCCTTCCCATGATTTCAATTTTCAATTTTCAATTTTCGTTTATCATAACGAAAACATTAAATCCAAACAAGAACCTCAAACTCACAAATTCATCAAACTCCAAACCGAAAGTGATTTTTTTGCTCACTATCTCTCCAGAAGCCAACTTAAAGACAGAAGTGATTTTTTTTCCCCTTGTGTTTGTCTAAATTCTCTCAAATGATGGTTGAGATGGACATGAAAACAAAACTATGTGAGGTTTAATCATGACGTTACAGAAGATATTTGATTTTTTTTTTGTACTTTTCTTTTAAGGATATATATATTCACCAGCATTCCAACTCATAGCGATTGTGAATTGCAAGCCACCACTATCAGGCCTTATGCATCTGTCCGTTGTTCCTTACTGTCTATATTTGATTTGCAGTTTTCATGATCAAAGTTCTAGATCTCGCATCACTCTTTTTTACTGATATTTTCCATCACAATAGTTGAACTCGTTTTCACCAAATATTCTTTAGCCTACGCTCTGACAGTAGAGGGGTATTTTAGTCTTTTCAGGCCATACTTTGATGAGTCACATAGCCATGTCAGTAATCTGGTGACATGACAGTCATTAAGTGGGTTAAGAGACGAATTTTTAAATGATTAAATTTTGAAAGGGTAAATTGCCAAGATTAACGATTACAGGGACCAATTTTTAAATAACTTATAATTGTAGAGACAAAACACATGTCAAAGCCTTTCTTATAATAAAACTGTGAAAAGTTACACAAGCTAAGCTACAATGATAGTCATAAATTTCAACATAAAAGGAGGCATGTTAATGCTGCTTAATATTTCTATTTAGCATTACAACACCCAAATGAGTAAATGACATTTCAATCACTTGAGTCAAATGATCGAACAGTTTCTTCCACAAGCTCAAGTATCCCCCAAAGTTAGGATAGCCAACATCACCAAGTTCAATTTGGTATGACTTAATTGATATTAGGTATATGCCTTTGGTAAATAAATTTATATATATATATACTAATGACTAATTGCACATGAATGAAAGACAAATAGACAATAAGTTACGCCGTTAAACCTTTTTGTATGGTAAAACTAATCATCATAAACACAGCAATCATGAACTTAAAAACGAGTTATTATAGATGCAGTGGATGGGTTTTTGGTCTTTAAAATGCCTTCGAAAGGGAAGAAAGCGGAGAGGTTATCTGACTTTGTTTGGTTTTCTGCTAGAGCTTTGTTTGCAAGTTTGGTTTTGCGAGTTTGAAGGGGAACAGATGTGAGGGTATTGAAAAAAAGTGATGAGCAAGTGAAAGAAATAGAGATATTGGGAGGGAAGGGCTTTGGGGGATTCATTTTTCTTCATAATACAAAATCCTTCTCATTTGGAGGAACTAAAAAATTGTATTGGAGGAGTGTTTTGGAGAGTTTAGGAGGGTTTATATGAATTCTTCAAATTTAATCTATGTTGTTATAATATTATTAAAATTAAAAATATATTAATCATAAATGTGTAAGTAATGCCTCTTTATGTGTAAGGATTAAGTTTAGTTAGCTATAATACTAACGTAAACTCATAATCTTATTGGTTATATATTATCCTTGTTTCACTATATCATGTTTTATTCATATTCATGTACTTAATCCTTTTCTGACATTAAACTCTGAAACTAATAATTTGACTTAGAAAATTCTAGACATAGACTTTCTATTTAAAGGATATGGAATAAATCATTTGTATATACTAGAAGGTAGATATAGGGCTAGATTTACAGTCACGTACACTATTGATTCTTAATGCCATTGTATTGATTAACCCTTAATCCTTTTCTGACATTAAACTCTGAAACTAATAATTTGATTTAGAAAATTCTAGACATGGACTTTCCATTTAAAGGATATGGAATAAATCATTTATATATACTAGAAGGTAGATATAGGGCTAGATTTACAGTCACGTACACTATTGATTCTTAATGCCATTGTGTTGATTAACCCTTAATCCTTTTCTGATATTAAACTCTGAAACTAATAATTTGATTTAGAAAATTCTAGACATAGACTTACTATATAAAGGATATGGAATAAATCATTTGTATATACTAGATGGTAGATATAGGGATAGATTTACGGTCACGTACACTATTGATTCTTAATGCCATTGTATTAATTAACGAGTGAAACATCAAAATTTAATAGGTATATATAATGGATCTTTTGCAGTTTATCGAACACGGAAGTGCATGATGAGCAACATGTCAAGGTATAGTTGAAACATTGAAAGTATATAATTGATTAAAAGGATACATTAGATATATAGCCGGTGCCAATCTGAGTGAGTTAATTTAACTTCTTCAACAAAAAAAATTGTATAGCGCATGACGTCTAATCCTACAACAACTCTTTAAACATAATATTTTCATTAATCTTCGTGGTTGATCTTTATAAACAATTTCTCCACCAAATCATAATCTTAGAATATTAAAAGTTTATGAGTGGTTTTGGGTAAAAAAAAAAAATTTTGTTTTGAAGAGGCTAAAATGGAATATATTACCAAAAATAAGGTGTCTTTCTAAGTACAAGATGTACAAAGAAATCGACACCAAAAACGAAACAGTATTTACATAAGAAACCTGTACACAAAATTAAAGACACAGGAACAGAAATAAACTCTAGCCTATGCCCAGGATGGCGAACGGACTAAGCCACCAGCCATGGTAGTTGAGGGGAAGTGCAACAAATTTCACCTTCAACCACGAATAGGCAAGAATCTTAATCTTTTCTACCACCTGAATAATCGAGCATACTTTATCATTGAAGAGCCTGTTGTTTCTTTCCTTCCAGATTTCCCACACCGTAGCAAACCATATAGCCTGTAAAATCGAGCGACGCACATTGGATATACCACCACTGAAGCTGAATTGATTGAAATGGTCTGACATATTAAACGGGGCAACCGCGGATGTGCCAATCCACCTATTAATGAAATGCCAAATTGACCCAAAAATATTACAATGTAAAAATAAATGATTTGATGTTTCCGTCAACCCACAGCCTGACACACAAAGCATGGAGGCTTGATCCAAAACACCACGGCGATGAAGATTGTCCTTCGTAGGTAACCTGTCCCGGAACAGCCGCCAAGCAAAAAGCACAACCTTCAAAGGAACATCTTTATGCCACAATGAGGACACAGCCACCGGTAATTCAATTGGAGGTTGAAAAGTAAGGGCATTATAAGCACTTTTAACAGAGAAAATATTAGATGATTCCAAAGTCCACTTCCATTTGTCATCCATATGTACCTGCAAAATCACATTCTGAAGAAGTAACGTAAGGTCTCCCAACATCTCCTCCTCCCACACAAACAACCTTCGCCTCCATCTCCACGCCGCACCATCAATACCCCACCCACCCTAAAACATATCAGACACTGATACCTCCCTATCCAGCCGCAAATCATATAACCTGCTAAACCTGACACTAAACGCCACCCCACCAAGCCAACCATCCACCCAAAACCGTGTATTCCTACCATTACCCACCGCGCGACTAACATGATCCGAAAACCACTCCTCCCTACCTAGCGCACAAATATCACGCCACCATAAGGAAGCGTCACAGCCTCCCCCATCAGCTGACCTCCCTCTACTCCATACCTAGCTGACAACACCCTTTACCAAAGACTATGAGTATCTGCCATCACCCGCCAACACCATTTTCCTAACAAAGCTATATTAAACTCCCTAATTCTCCTTACCCCCAAACCGCCAACCTCCTTACTACTACACACCTTGGTCCAATCCACCCAAGTTATTTTCCTGTGGTCATCACTCCCCCCCTAAAAAAAAAACAATTTAACATAGATTCAATAGAGGAGACAATACCTGACGGAGCCTTGAAGAAGGAAAGGGCATAAACAGGCAGTGACGACAGGACAAACTTCAGTAGAACCAGACGACCACCCAAGGATAAGTGCTTCATCTTCCAACCCGACAGTCTAGATTTGAACCTTTTAAGGAGTGGTTCCCAAAATGATAATCGGCGGGCATTTCCACCAATAGGCAACCCCAAATACATAAAAGGAATAACCCCAACTTTACAATTCAACACCATAGCCGCCTCATTTAACCAAGACGGTGCGACATTCGTGCCAACTAGGAGGCTCTTTGAGAAGTTAACTTTTAAGCCCGACAAAGCTTGAAATAGAAGGAGGACAACCCTCATAGCCCGTATATTAGCCCAAGATTTCTCACCCAATATCAACGTATCATCAGCAAATTGGAGGTGAGAAACAACTGTAGTGCCACTAGTTCCAACCGGATAACCGTTAAACAAATTATTAACCACCATAGATTCCATTAACACATGAAACCCCTCTGCTGCCAAAAGAAACAAAAAAAGCGACAAAGGGTCTCCCTGCCTCAGGCCCCTCTCCAGCGTGAACTCGTCGGTTGGAGACCCATTAACCAAGACTAAGGCGGTAGCCGTGCCAGTAATGAGATAGTGTTAAAAGTTAACAATGTATCATCCCTTTCTTCAAAATCAAAACATAAACAATGTATCTTCCCCGATATACATATCGTTGGTGAAATACGATGTATTGTTACATGCTATATTTTAATAGCTTATTTGTGTGTAAAAAAACAATGCTATTTTCACTAGTGCTTATTTGTTAGAGTTGATTTGGAATTGTCCATTTGATTTGATTTATTACGTTGTAATTCTTTTTGAGGTAAATTTTATATTTAGATAACGTATTTTATATTTAGATAACGTCTAATTTCTCCTGCTCATGTGTATCTTTTTATTTCAATCAATAAATTTTAAGAGTGTTTTAGAAATGCATTAATTGGTTGTACCAACAAAAAACAAAGAAATGCATTAATTGGATCTTGACAAAAAAAAAAGTGTTTTAGAAATACATTAATTGGATCTTGGAAAAAAAAAGGTTAATAGTGTTTTATCCCTGTAATATAGGTCACTTTTGGTTTTGTCCCCTGTAAAAAAAAAAATTGGATTCTGTCCTTGTAAAATGAAGATTCTCCAGAAAACCTCCTGAACTATATGACTCAGCAGAATCTCTTACGTGGCGCTGACGTGGAAATTTAATTTGATTTTTCATATGTGTTAGGTTGGCCACGTGTGTAAATTTTTGACACATCACTAATTAATTAAAAAAAACCACAAAAATCCATGAAATTAAAAACCAAATCTTCTCTTAATTTTCATTTTTATCTCTTCTTCTTCACCAAGCCTAAAAATCCATTTTTTTTTTCCTATTTTCAACCATTCCCAGTTCAATTGAAAAAATCTACACCCTCGTATCCTGCTTCTTCCTCTCTTCTTCTTCAGATCCCTTCTTCTTCCTCTCTTTAGCCTAGCCTCACAACACCAGAAGACCAAAGAAGAAAGGAGAGGGAAAGAAGAAATCCACAGCCTCTGTCAACCTTGAACGCCGCCGCAAACACCGCTGTTAACCGCAAATGCCGCGGATGCCGCTATTGGACGTCCACCTCCCTACCATCGTCACAGATTGGACCTCCATCCCTGTTTATGTTGTCTCATGTTTGACTCTCTCTCTCTCCGAGCAGATCTATGGATGATGAAATAAGAAGAGATGGATTTGATGAGTTTGGTTCTGTGTTATTGCTGTTATGTGTTGTTGCTGCTGTTGTGAGGAAATAAGGAAAATAAGAAGAAACACTGATCTAGGTTGTGTTCTTTCAAAAAATAATTTGGGTTGTGTTGTTTTCTAATGAATATCTAATTTTAATAAAAAAAAATGCTGAGTTTGGGATGAATACAATGAACAAATTGATGAATTTTGTATAGGATGGATCTATATAGAGAAGAATATGAGGAACAGAGATGAGGAGTAGAGAAGAAGGGGATGATTGTGCTTTTTTCTTTTCTTTTTAGGATGAAATGCATTTTTCACCCCTTATGTTTCAAAAAGTTGCGATTTTGGCCCCCTTTAAAAAAAATGGATATTTTTACCCCCTAACTTTTGGACCTCTTTTGATTAGCTGATTTTATGTCAATTTCTTGGTCTCTGATGGTGTAAACTGCATGGAGATAGAAGGATGCTGATAAGTGGAGTCCAAACTTGCATGGTGTCCAAATTGGCATGATATGGAGTCCAAATTGAAAAGTGGTCATTCTTTAGGGGGGCCAAAAGTTACACCATGCCAGTTTGAACTCCACTTATCAGCATCCTTCTATCCCCATGTCAGTTTACACCATTAGAGACTGAGAAATTGTCATAATCTCCAACAAAATCAGCTAATCAAAAGAGAACCAAAAGTTGGGGAGTCAAAATATCCATTTTTTTTAAAGGGGGCCAAAATCGCAACTTTTTGAAACATAGGGGGTGAAAAGTGCATTTAAGCCTTTTTTTTAATTGATTAGTGTGGCCAACTTAAAAAAAATGAAAAATTAAATTAAATTTCCATGTCAGCGCCACGTAAGAGATTCTGCTGAGTCATATGACTCATGGGGTTTTTCCAAAGAATCTTCATTTTATAAGGATGAAATCCAAAATTTCTTTTTTACAAGGGGCAAAACTAAAAGTGACATATATTACAGGCGGGTAAAACACTATTACCCAAAAAAAAAGGATTGATCAGATGGTTTAATAGAGTTGAGAAAGCGTCTGTGGGGTAGCACTTGGATGCCTTTGACTTCGGTGCCTTTTAGTGCTTTTGTCCCTATCTCTCTTCTAACCAATAATTCTCTCTCATCAAAATAATTTATTTTAATCATTCCATCATCACTCTCTTTCCTCTAAAATATACTAAAGTCACCAAAGACATTCAACACAAAGTCACTAAAGTTCCACCCACGTGCATGTTAAGTGGTCGGGAAGAAAAGGACGGTAATCTTGAATGATGCAATGCAATAAGTCATTTCATTTCATCACGCGTCCTCACACAAGTAGCGCCACCCCCAAACAAATTCCATTGCTCCTTCTATGAGAACCACACGTGTTTTTAGTGCCAAAAATAAATAAATATGTGAATCCACACGTGTTGTGTTACTTTATATTCCATTCTATCTTTATTATAAAACATAATTCATTTATTTTTTTTATATATTCATGGAATAACTCATGTAAAATCAACTATTTAATAAACTTAAAAATTGAATTGTCTCTTAAACTTAATTGTGATGGAGATTATAAGGACTCAATGAGATTTGCATGTTGTAGGGGTTTTTTTTTCAAGACTCAAGCGGTAGTTGGTTAAAGGGTTACACTCAAAGAATTGAAGATTGTGATGCCCTTCATGCTGAAATGTGGAGCATGTACACGGGAATGCAAATGGACAAGGTTTTACTCACCTCATAGTTGAGACTGACTCTAAGATTCTAATCGATATGGTAGAAGAGAGTTGTAAACTTAACATACACACCCCTATCTTGATCCACCATATTCAAGATCTCGCTATCTTACATGTTAATATTGGTTTTAAGCACATATAACGCGAAGGAAACAGATGTGCTGATTGATTTGTTAATTGCTTTTAAAAAGATTTAGCTATTTTTAAATGAAAGATAAAAACGTAAGAAATAAAAGTCAGCCCAAACATCAATTTATTATATTGATTTAGATAATTATAATAATTAAAATATTTAGAAATGATTGGAGTTTGATTGATTTAAAAAATAGTAAATACTGAACCGAGCAAGACACAAACACTTATGGCATGTTTGATGGTCAAGATTATCATTCTACTATTTGATGAGACAGTATGATAAATTAAGTTATTCCTAAAGTTTATTATGTCATGTATTTTTATTTAAAATCAATATATTGAATAAGAAATGAGTTAGAAACCAGCGTGATAGGATAAGAAAATCAGCTACTAATTTACTAGTGAAAACATTTAACTGGTGTACAAATTGTGGAGGGATTAGATGGAATAAAGTATCAAACATATTTATTCATGTTATTTCAATTAAAAAATAATATTTTAAACCATAAATTTCGTTAAATGCTACAATCACTATTTTGAATAACTCAATTAGACTTTTTTTATTTTTATTTTAAAAAACTTGTCATTTTATGGGTAAATGTTACAAACATAACCTTAACCCAAATATATTACAAGCCATAAACAAGATAAATGTTTGTCAATGATGCATAAAATGAGAAGTTTTTTAAAATATTTGCGTTAGAGCTAGTAGGAAAGCAACAAAGAATATCAATGACCGAATTGTGATATAGAAGAGCACACTGCTCATCATTGAATAAATAAACGTGCTTCAAATCTCTCTCTTTTGAACATGAACCATTGGAAATGCTTGACTTGAATAAATTGAATAAATAAATGTGCTTCAACAAGTTGCCTCTTCTAAATGAAAGATGAATAGAATTACTTCTTCGGTGGACTCTTTAAATAATCTCATGACTGCTCGTAATTAATTATTTTGTTTTTGTTGAGCTGTTTTAGAAAAAGAATAGTATTACTGAGCCAATCTTCAACATCATTGAGCCGTCCATAACTATGGAGGATAATAATATTCTCCCAACGCCTTTCACTTTGGACGAATTTAGAGACGCTATTTTTTCTATGAAACTAGATATATGTCCGGGTCGTGATGGTTTTAATTCGGTGTTCTTTCAACACGTTTGGCTTGATATGTGGTAATGAGATTTTCCATCAGTGTTGTATGTGGCTTTCTACAGGTATGTTACCTTCTTAATTTGAATATGACCAATACTGCTCTTCTTCCAAAAGAGATATTCAAGTTACGATGAAGGATTGACAACATATATCTCTCGGTAATGTGGTTTACACGATTTTGGGAAAGTAAATTTTTATAGATGCATGCATCTTAGACAACCAGATATCATTTGTGCCTAGTTGTTCTATCCTAGATAATGTAATGGTGGCTATTGAAATTGTGCATCATATGAAGTCCAAAGTTAGAAGTAAAGTGGGAGATGTGGCTCTAAAGCTTCATATTAGTAAAGCATATAATAAAATTGATTGGAGTTATCTTTTTAGCATTATGATCAAGATGAGTTTTTCTCAAACTTTGGTTAATTAACTAGACTATGCTCTCTGTTGAAACAATTAATTATTTTGTTATTGTCAATGAGAGGTAGCGGTTATAGGTTTACGACAACGAGACCCCTGTGTTCTTACTTGTTCATTATATGTGTTGAAGGTCTTTCAACTTTATTCATACATGCAAAAGCCAAGGGTGTAATTCATGGTGTGAAGATAAGTAGGAATGCACATACTATTTCTCATCTTCTTTTTGCAGATGATTCTTTCTTGTTTTTCAGAGTTAGTCCTAATGAAGCTTTCAAAATGAAGAACATTTTATCCACTTATGAAGCAACTTCTGGTCAAGCTATAAATCTCCATAAATCTGTAATTTTCTGTGACGAAAATGTCTCTCAAGGTGATCATAATAATATTTCAAGCATTCTTAGTGTTTAAGTTGTTCTTAGCACGAGTAAGCACTTTGGCTTGCCATCTATGATAGGAAGAAGCAAGAAGTCCATTTTCAAATTCATTAAAGACCGAGTTTTGAAGAAGATCAACTAGTAAATGTCTTCAAAAAGTAGGGCTTGAAGTACTCATTAAATATGCACTTCAATCTATTTTGATTTACTTTGAGTCTTTTGACTCTCCCTTCATCCATATGTGATGAAATTGAAAAAATTATGAAGACCTTTAGTGGTGCTACTCTTGTATCCTAAATAAAGGCATACATTGAATTTCTTGGGATAAACTTTATGAACACAAAAATGATAAAGGTATGAGCTTTAAAAATCTCTATGCTTGGAAAACAAGGTTTGAGAATCATGTCGATATTCTCATTTCTAGGCTTTTTAAAGCATTCTTCTCAATGTGATTTTATGGAGTCCAATCTGAGACATAATCCAAGTTTTGTTTGGATAAGTATTTGCAATTCAAAATTTATTCTTAGAGCAAGTAGTAGATGTGACAACCTATGTTGGAGTTATAATTGATTATCAGATAACTCCTCTCTTACCCCTCAATATGACACAAAGTTCTCTCTTGCTAAACTTTGAGTTTCATACCTTGTTATTATATTTTTTTTATATCGTTGGTGTTATTGAAATTGATAATCATGATTAGTTTGATTTATTATAACTTGAAAGCAACAAAACATTTATATATTTAGTTCTAATCAAATCAAAATTTCATAAAAAAACTCCGTTCAATCTTTTTGTTCTGGACCGGTCAAAGACTTGGGCCCAATTGTTTAGGCCCTATAACAAACCGAGTCCAAATGCTGCATTTGGAAATTTAATCGCAGCACACCCCTTCTCCGCGAGGGGGGTGCTCGGAGCAACTAAGACCTGTTCAAATGAACAGTAGCGTCTCTTTCTCACGTTCCCGTGAATATCTCACCGACGGTTACACTTCTCACGATTTCGTAACCCCCGAACACACGTGTGCCATTACAACAGCTCTGCATTCACCCACCTATATAAATAGAAGGCTCCTCGCAGCCTCCAAAGTAGAATCTCTTTCACTCTCAAACCCCCCATTCTGAACCTCTACTGACTTTAGCGTTGGAGTGTCTGCAGGTACACCCCCCCGATTCGGTCCAACGCTCACTGAAGTACTCTCACCACCGTGAACCACCACATTAAAGAAAGCACTGGCAGCCACCTTCTGATCAGGTACGATCAGTTTTCAAACGTTAGCGTAATAAAAAGAGTGGTACGAGTTTTTATAATGACATCAACAACCACATCTTTATTATAGAAAAAGTTGTTTAAAGGTATAATTTGGAATAATAAAAAAGTGAGTGTATATTTACCCATCTAGTTTGTTACACTTTTTAAAGAATAAAGTATAACAAACTGGACATATATATACTTATTTCGTGTTTGTTACACATTTTTTTAATATTTAAATTTATTCTTATCTAATTGTTACATGTGTTATTTGTATTGAAAATTCAGAAGGAGTTATCTTTTTTATATATAGTATAGAATAGATAGATATAGCTAATGGCCAATAATCATATTTTTATTTTGTTTTTATCTATGTACACTTTTAAACAGACAATCTAAATTCCCTCAACAAAAAAAAACTAAAGTAGACTAGGTTTCGATGCCTCTCCGTGGGCCATGATACCCTTACTTGACAAGTACGTAACTTATAACTTACTACTCTATAAATAATAATCATCTAGAGAACACAAACCTTAATTGTTTAGGTTTTCCATCCAAGCCATCCCCATAGGGCCATAACACAACAAGCATCTCAATTAAAACAGGTTCAAACTAGGAACGAAGGTTCTCACATTCATCGTCTTCTGCAACAACCAGGTTTTCTTTTACAGGTTCTACTTGGAATTTGTATTTATTCAATTTTGTTTACCTGTTTAACTATAATTGCTTCCTGTGGTGTATCTTAGCATCATGAAATTAATACAATTAATCAATTATAGTTTTTGATTGATTATGCTTTTAATTTAATTATAATTCTGGTGTGTGTTCATTACTAATTGCAGCAATGAAGAGGTGGTCTAAAAAGCCCAAGATTGAGTTGCCTGATTGTATTTTATCGAATATCTTTTCAAGGTTAGGTTTGAAGGATTTGGTGAAAACAAGGATATTGTCCAAACAATGGCTTCAAGAATGGGGATTAAGAACTAACCTCAATTTTGATGTCCATAACATGTTTGAGCTTGACTATAATACAATCCAAGAGTCCAAAGAAAGCCGTCAACTCTTTGAAGGGTTTCAATCTGAATTTGCCACAAGATTGAATCAATTCATGCTACATTATCAAGGTGCTATGATCCGTTCAATTCGAGTAAACTTTCCATTAGGTACTAAACACAAGGATGCCATTGACAGAATGATTTCCAAAGGAATTGCTAAGGGTGCTGAACGTATTGAATTGCTCTTCTCATCTGAAACTATTGATCCTATTCCAAATTTGGATCGAAAAGAGTCGTACAAATTTTCCTTTACTCTCTTATCAAACACTGATTGTCTGACATATCTGCACCTGCAAAACTGCCACCTAGTAGCACCTATGGACTTCTCTGGATTCAAGAATTTGAGAACTCTTGTGTTGCAACTAGTTGATGTGGAGCAAAATCTGCTTCAGGGTTTGTTTTCAAATTGCAACCATCTTGTAGACCTTACGCTTGATAACTGTGATTTCAAGTCGGACTTAAAAATAACCAGTCCGACATTGTTACACTTGAACATTGTTAACTGTGGTAAATTTGGGATGGTGAGGAATATAGATATCATTGCATCAAATCTCTCATCTATTGAATATTCTTTCAATTGTACTTATCCATTACACTTGATGAAAATTAAGGCCCATATGTTATCCAAGTTTAGCTTCAGAGGTAGTAACATTTCTATCCACATAGGTGGCCAATATCATAATTGTTTTGAGTTTTCTGAACTGAAAAATGTGACAACGATTGTGCTTGATGGAATCCGTGATTTTTGTTTCCAACGTGTTGTCATGCCTCTTTTATTTTCTGAATGTCTCCAACTGGAGGACGTCACCTTCAAGAATTGCAAGCAAATAAATGCAATGAATATTATCAGTCCAAAGTTGCTTCATTTGAAAATAATTGATTGTGAGTATAACAATCTTTATTATCAGCCCTTAGATATCCATGCATTGAATCTCTCATCCTTTGAATATAGCAGTACGACCAGAGGCGATATCTCTGTTACAGCTCCAAGTTTATTGAAGGTCTTTTGGAATGCAGCTAAAAGAGAGAATAATCCACGTCCCTTTGGTCCAATTGCAAGATTAGGACATATTGAGAATTTATCTATGATCATAAGCACTTCACAGGTGAGTAACTCGAAAACCATATTTGCTCTTTAATGTTTTGCTGTTTCTATATAGGTCATAAATCTCGCAGTTTTGCAAGATTACAGTCATGTAGTGTCATTTAAGACGTGTTCTGCTTGAAAAAGTTGAAATTGTTGTGGTCGCGAATTGTTCATCCACAGTGAACTATCCATGTAGTTGATTTTAATCCACTTTAAATATTACTGGTGCAAACAGGTAGCAGAATTGACGAAGGTCTTGGTTCAATTTCAAAATCTTAGACAATTGGACTTATTTATCGAAGGAGCGTATGGTTCTAATTTGGATTACTTTTGGATTTTAGATATTGCAATGGCTTCTAAATATCTCCAAAAACTTTCTCTTACGGTAATTTATTCAACTTTTTTGCTCCCCTTTTTTTATAATCTTATATACGAATCAATCTTATAAAACTAAACTAGATTTGAATTAGAATTTTTATTTTCCTTATATAATATTTGCAATGTGTTTGTTGTTTATACATTTATCAAGAATGATGAGATTGAAACTTTTTTATTTACCATTAGAAAATAAAGAGACGATACAATTTTGCAGATAGACTCCCATTTTCACATTCAGATAATTTATAATCATCATCGATGATTATTTGAGTAGTTTTTTTTCTTTTCTTTAACTCGGTATTTCGTCTAAGGATTGACTAATCCAAGAAACCTTTCCATTTTTGGGAGTCTCATTTAAAATTAGAGTAAAGTTCTGTATCGACTACCCCATAACTGACACTAAAATAAATCGAACTTGAGACCTTAAGAGAACTACACGTTAAGATATCATACCAACAAGACCTGACCGGTATGAGTGGCGTAAAATAGATCTGCACTTTCACTTTTAGAGTAAAAAAGTAAATTGTTAAAGACGTTAAGTTGTTGAATGTGTAACATAGGTGCAATGACATTACAACATGTCGAAATTTTCATGATTAATTTCAACCCCGTCACTCTTGAAAAAATTCAAATCTAATATTCATGGTTTAGTTTAGGATTTGTATGGAGAAATAGTAAGCTATTGAGTCAGTAGATTGAATTTTTAGTTTTTGATAAAACTAGTGGTGAAATTAACAAATAAATGTAATAAAATATATACAATATCATAAAATATATTTTTAGTTTTATATGCAAAAAATTTCAATAAAAATAATGAGCATAAAATGAGTGAAGAATTATACATTGTAATATCAAACACGGCTCAAACGTAGCATCTAAAAAAACACTTTTGTCTCGTGAGAGAAGAGCCATTATCAAGCAACTCTATTTTGTGTTTCTACGCTATAAGTTGCCCGCTATAACTTAATCATTATAAGCAACCTCTTATTTCGTTTAAAATTAGGAAGAAGTCATCCATTTGTTTTATATGCCTAATGTATCTTTAAAAATTTCATATGATCATTTTTTTCCAATTTTCAGATTAAAAATCTACATTTGGAGAAGTCGCACATGGGTAGATTTCAGAGGCGAAGAAGAAACTATGCAAAGTTTTTTCATAATGATTTGAAATATGTTGAGTTCCGTGGTTGCGTTTGTTCCAAAAATGTAATTGAGTTAGCAAATCCAATGTTAAGAAAAGCAAATTCGCTTAAGAAAATTGCATTTAGTTCTCATTACAAATTCTATACAGGTGCTGGTAGATGGACTAATAGCTCAGGGGGATGTTGTTGGTTTGAACGGAATCTTATTCATAAGATGCTTAAAGATGAAGTACTTGACCATTGTCAACTTATAATTTTCTAGGGTTATTTTATTTATTTATATTGAATTTTGTAGTGATCTCAGTGAATTCATTGTTACAAACATTGTATAATTTAAGTTGATAAGAATTTCAATATCCATTACTCCATCCGTCCCATAATAAGTGATCATTTTGTAAAAAAATATTGCGCTAAAATAATTGACTCATTTCACATTTTGATGTAATATTAATTACTTTTTTTTCAATTATAACACCCATTTACTTTCATCGCTCCTTATTCAATATATTTCAATTTGCATTTATGATAATGATGAATGCATCAATACTTAACACCATTTTTATCTCTTTCACTTATAAAATTTTCTAAATATGTCTTAAATGAGCAAATAGATCAATTAATTTGGGATGGGACGGAGGGAGTGTCCTGTTAGGTCTTTTTTTTTAATATCAAGGAATCATTGTAGTGTTAGACATGGATTAAGTCTCGTTATGCTAAACTTTCTTTTTTATTGTTGAAAGATTTTATAATTAAGTGTTAATCATATTGACAATTGGAGATGTTAAATGTTAGAAAGGTTGTAACACCATGTTTGAGTGGTCACAATGCCATAGTAGAGTGGTCATAGTGCCATAATTGATTGGTTTTATTAAAAGAGTGGTCTTAGTATCATATTAGAGATGTAATTCTCGAACGGTTTTCTACATTGTAGCAGTTAATTGCACAGTTGCAGCTGAGTTTGTTTTATCCTGGAGGTGGTCATATGTACAATACCATAGTAGAGCGGTCATAGTACAATAATTGATTTGTTTTATTAAAATAGTGATCTTAGTATCGTATTGGAGGTGTAATTCACAAACAGTTTTCTATAGTAGTTGATCGTACAGTTGTAGGTGAGCTCGTTTTATCCCGAAGGCGGTGTGGTTGACAGTCTGCCTTGAATGATTTTTTGGGTAGTGCTGCAAAATGTCTTAGAGAGAGCGACCTGATCGTGAGTCATCTAGTAACAACTTCGATAGATGAAAAATTTCTTTTTCAAAATAGACTTTGGAAATCAAAAACCAACAATTTCAAGACAATGCAATTTCAAAAACAACAGTTGTACACAATAATTAATAATTACGTCTCACTTCAAGATGAATGGATCGTGAAATTTAATTTTGAAGTTTAAAATACCTTTGAAATTGATAACTTTATGCGGCAAATCTGTATATGGTGTTTTCCACATGAAACTTCACAATAAAGATGTGAGTTGTTTGTCCCTCCAATTTTGTGTTATGTAACAATAATGCAAAGGATAATTTACATGTATTTTTCAAGTATCGTAGAAGTTCGCAACAATTAACAATTGGAGATTCGAATTTATTTTCTTGTATCCTATGGAGTATTTAGAAGCAACATAATATTAAAATCTAAGATAATTTGATTGATGCTCAGAGTTTGGTCTTTAGTTGTGCGCAAATAAATGCTACATGATTTGAGATCAGTTCGTTAGGTTGTAGGTAGTCCAAACATGGTTAAGCCCCAACATAGATGTTATCAGTTGGAAGATTCTGATGGCAGGTCGTGTAAAATGCATACATATAACACTACTAGAAACTCTCAATTTTCCTGCGGATTACATTGAAATTTCCGCAGGAAACAGATTTCCTACGGATTTTACCAAGGATTAAAATTCCCAGGTAATACCTTTGCGGGTAATTGTTTCCTTAGGATTTTATAAATCGCAGGAAACTTACCAGCGGATATTTCCAAAGGAAATTGGACAAAAATCCGCAGGAAAAGTTTGGTCAAGTGGGAGAAGTTCTCATGCCCGCAGGAAAAGTTTTCAAAATCAATACAACTACATAAACACCAACAATAACAACATTGAAACAAAATCTTCTAGAAAATGCAGCATGAAATCGCACACTTACTTTCAATTTAAGGAAACCAAATGCAAGTGTCTTCACTAATAGTTTTTACCCTTTTGTAAAGGTAAAAAGTAAAGGTAATTACATGTAGCGTGCTTTTTTGAAATCCAATTTGGGACGGTTCTTCCTAGTTTTGTAGAAAATCCCTAATGGAAACATACATATAACTTCAGCCCCTGTTAGTGTATGTGTCGTATCTGATGTATGTACTGTGTTTCGTAGTCAACAACAAATTCAGCCCTCACAATCAACAATATACCACTTTTGGTATTGTTCGGACACAGACGTGTGTCCGATACCGGGACACGCAAATCTAAAGAGTGTTGAATCCAAATATAGTAAACTATGAATCAGTGTGAAACATATATTAGGCTTCAGATTTTCAGATTTCAATTTGTTGGAAACAACCAACGCAAAACAATATCTAAAATCTAACATCTGAAAATTCAAATCCACAAAGAAATTGGAAAATTCCAGAAAATTCACACATACAAAACTAAGTGATTAAGCATAAAAAATACTTGGTCTACGTTTGACTCTTAATTGGGTTCACGAGATATATTTGGGGTTGATTCATTTTGAGTTGGATTGATAAATTTGGGGATAATTGGGTTCACAAGATAAATGTGGGGCTGGTTGATTTATATAGTTAGGACGTTGATGTTATTGAGTTACTCCTTCCGTTCCGTGTTAAGTGTCGTTTTAAAATATTAACATCAAATTAGCGAAATGTATTTTTGCATCTTTACTTTATATTATACTCTTATTTAATCCACAAATATATTCCTATTTTTATACACACACTTTCTCTCTAGGAGCTTCTACGGTGCAGTCAAGAAACTGACTTTTTTGAAAAAGTTAATTTTAATTTTAATGTTTAATTCATTTTTAAATTGTTGATTATTGATTAATGATCCATAGTAATTCACCTAGTAATGCTTGCAACATCTTGGACTTACATGTACTATTTTATCGTTGGCATCTTTAACATGCAAACAAATTTGATGATATTATATAATAGTCTTGAGTGTTACACTTTGTAGGGTGTTACACTTAAAATAAGGTAGGATAAAATTAGATTAAGTGTAGTCTTGTTAATCTGATGAATTGATGATACTATGAGGACTGAACTTTTGATGCCACTGTACAAACAGTGGGGTGTTACTCGCTACAATTTTGATGTTATAGTGTTAACTTCATCAGAAAAGTCATTTTCACGACTTCACCATAGAATTTTCCTTTCTCTTTTCCAATAAACTTAATAGGAAACCTTGAATTGTGGCAAATAGTGCATTGTGATTGGCTGCTCTTTATTCTTATTTTTCTAGAGATGTAGCATTGCTCAACTTAATATGTTATCTTTCTCTCATAACAATTAATTGTCAATTTTAAGATAACAAGAAACAAACTTTGTTTTAAAAAACGAACAAACTTTAGTTTAACCATAATTGCTTCATTGTGGCATGTGAAATTAATATAATCAATTATATTTTTTGATTGATTATGCTTCATACTAACTTGTGCCTTTAGGCATATGTTAAGCAACCTAAAAGTATAAAAAAATTTCTTAAATTTTATGTAATCAATTAATTAAAAGTAAAAAATTTAAATTCAAATGCATTAATTACAACAAAATATTTCAATTTTTAACTCATTAACTTAAATTGTGATGTGTTCATTATACTAACTGCAGCAGTGAGGTCTAAAAAGCCTAAGATTGAGTTGCCCAATTATATTTTATCGAATATCTATCTTTTCAAGGATAGGTTTGAAGGATTTGGTGAAAACAAGGACATTGTCCAAACAATGGCTTGAAGAATGGGTATTAAGAACTAACCTCAATTTTGATGTCCATAACATGTTTGAGCTTGAATATAATACAATTCAAGAGTACCAAAATAACCTTCCATTATTTAAAGGGTTTCAATCTGAATTTGCCACAAGATTGGATCAATTCATGCTACATTATCAAGGTGCTATGATCCGTTCAATTCGAGTAAACTTTCCATTAGGTACTAAACACAAGGATGCCATTGACAGAATGATTTCCAAAGGAATTGCTAAGGGTGCCAAACGAATCGAACTGCTCTTTTTATCAGAAACTATTGATCCTGTTGATCCTAGGCATACTCGAAACGAGTCATACGGATTTTCATTTACTCTTTTATCTAACACGGATTCTCTAACGTATATGCACCTACAAAACTGCCACCTAGTAGTACCTATGGACTTATCTGGATTCAAGAATTTGAGAACTCTTGTGTTGCAACTAGTTGATGTGCATCAAAATCTGCTTCAAGGTTTGTTTTCAAATTGCAACCATCTTGTAGAGTTCACCCTTGATCAGTGTCATTTCAAGTCCGACTTAAAAATAACGAGTCCAACATTGTTACACTTGAACATTGTTAACTGTAGTAAATTTGGGATTGTGAGGAATATAGATATCATTGCATCAAATCTCTCATCCATTGAATATTCTTTCAATTGTACTTGTCCATTACACATGATGAAAATGAAGGCCCATATGTTATCTAAGTTTAGCTTCAGAGGTAGTCAAATTTCTATCTACAGAGGTGGCCAATATCATAATTGTTTTGAGTTTTCTAAACTGAAAAATGTGACAATGATTGTGCTTGATGGAATTCATGATTTTTGTTTTCTAACGTGTTATCATGCCTCTTTATTTTCTCAATGTCTCCAACTCGAGGACATCACCTTCAAGAATTGCAAGCAAATAAATGCAATGAATATTATCAATCAGTCCGAAGTTGCTTCATTTGAAAATAATTGATTGTGAGTATAACAATCTTTATTATCAGCGCATAGATATCGATGCATTGAATCTCTCATCCTTTGAATATAGCAGTAGGACCAGAGGTAATATCTCTGTTACAGCTCCAAGTTTATTGAAGGTCTTTTCGAATGCAGCTAAAAGAGAGAAAAATCCATGTCCCTTTGGCCCAATTGCAGGATTACGACATATTGAGAATTTATCTATGATCATAAGCACTTCACAGGCGAGTCACTCAAAAACCATATTTTCTCTTTAATGTTTATTGTTTCTATATAGGTTGTCAATCTCGCATAGTGGCGCGTAGAGGTTAGTCCCAAAATTGTTTCTATATAATTAATTAGATATTTATGTATATATGGTAATATTTTTTAGGCTTAAACTCACTTTTCACCCCCTAAGTTTCAAAAAGTAGCGATTTTGGCCCCCTATTAAAAAAAATGGCAAAAGTGACCCCTCATGTTTAGCCCTTTTACAAAACATCAATTTTGACTTGGTCAAGCCTACATGGCACGCCACATAACTCAAAAAATTGCCAGCTGTGTATTTTTTAAGTTAAAAAAATAGAAAAATCCACGCGTGTATTTACATAATTAAAAAAAATAAAAATGAAAAGATTAATTGAAGGGAGCACGTGAGAATCATCTTCCTCATCTAAATCTTTCATATTCTTCATCCCTTTCTTGAACCCAGAACTCAAAGATGAACATGGTTGAGAGAGATCTAAACCCAAAAGTTAAGAAAAATGGGTTTGACTGAATATGTGAAATGGGGATCGAAGGAAGGAAGCATAAATCTATCAAAGGGTTTGATTGAATCGCAATATCTGTGATGGTGGTTTGTTATTATGGGTTAAATGATATTTGGTAAGTTGTTGCTGCCATGAACATATTTTGTGAATCAACATATTGTGGGTTTGTCGCGTCATTTTTCGGAAATCAAGACTATTTGGTTAGCTTTTGACTCACTAATTTTTCACGACTGAACATTTGTTTTTTTAAGAAAAGGGGAAAAAAGTTCAAACTACCCCTTTGAAAAGATTTAGGGTTCGGGGGTTAGTTACAAAAGGGAAGGTATTAGCACCCTTTATGTCCGTAGTACTCTACGGGAACCTCTTGATTTTATTTAATTAATGTGCTATAACTTGCTTGTTTTGAAAAAAAGGAATTAAAGTGGTAAAGGAACAAAAGAGACCTATTTATCTACATTTTTTATTGATTTGGAAGGACGAGTGTCCTTTGCCTACGTACGTGAGGGATCAAAACCTCGTAGTTCGGGGTAGAAATTGGCGTTTGATTGGTTGTGTGTTTTTTATTAGTTTTGAAAAAGCTTTTAAAATGAAAAGCCAGGTGGCAAATATGAATTGGTTTGTATTTTTTAACTTAAAAGAAAATAGACTTAAAGTATGATTAAATGGATTGAAATTTGATTAAGAAAGAAATAAAAAAAGGAATCACTTGATTGTAAATCAAGGTTTATTATGAAAATATTTTTGTGATTTTTGTTATTTGAATGTTTTTGTTGTGTTTTGAATATTAATGAAAATTAAACTAACAGAGCAATAAAAATAAAAGCGCGTGGATTTTTGTAGTGACGTTGGATCACCACAAAATCCCTAACCTATTTTTTTTGCGTTTTTTGACATATATAAAGCGGTAAAGAAATAAAAGAGGACACACACACGCACACTTTTCTCATTTATATTGTTTACATTGAACCTAGATACATTCTAATTGCTGGAAAATAAATGACGATAATTAAA
>Ga0315914_1003194_pt1 | contig 24962 bp, 13 predicted proteins | sample MpolenodulesMG_FD_203920 | JGI IMG/M metagenome (GOLD analysis project Ga0315914, IMG submission 203920) | Medicago polymorpha root nodule microbial communities from Los Angeles, California, United States - elongated nodules | ecosystem: Host-associated > Plants > Roots > Nodule | place: USA... | reverse complement strand
AAAAGCTACAAAATCTAGCTAGTTAGAATCAATTTTATAGGCAAAATCATTAACCAAATATTTTTAAACTTTCTGAATCACTTCTCGCTACTCCAAACACGGAACCAACTATATTTTTTATTTTTATTATCCAACTCATGTTTAAATAAATGTATCCAAACATAAATTATTTTACTTTTAACTCGCTTGAATTAGAATCAATTTTACATAATCAATTTATTCAAAATTATTTTTTATCGATGCAAAAACAAACATACCCTAAGTTTCTTTTATATGAATTCGGGTATAAGTTTTGTACAGACAAGTATAATTGGAGTCCAGTAGCACAAGTGGTTGATATATAAAATGTTTTAAGTGTTTTTTTTGTTTGAAACAAAAATGTTTAAATGTTGTAAATTCTAAAATATCAAGTTTGATTTTTCCTTTTTTTAAAGGGGTCTAAGTTTTTTTAAGACAAAGGATAACTATATTAAATAAAAATAAAAAATTACAAAATTGTGGGATATTAAACCTGACCCAGGTAGAACCCAAATGGTGATACATAATCTCTATTATAAACAAATGTTTTTCTAAAAATCAATAGTACACAAGGCATCTTCATATTCCTCGTATCATTTAATGTTTTTTATCAACCAATCAAAATGGATGTTGACTCATTTATTTTTTATTAGCCAATCAAAATGGATCATGAATCATTTATTTTTAATCAAGCAATCAAAATTGATCATGACATGATTTCTTTTCCTATATATAGACATTTTGTTTGTCTCTATTTTCATCAACCTCTTTCTCCCATTAAAAAATCACTGCATTCTTTTTTTATTGTTTTTTTTGTTTAACATTTCTTATTCTTATGTTACTTTTTATTGTAAATTTTTATGTTGTTGTTTTGTTATTCACATTTTCTTTTAAATTTCCTTTTGGTGTTTATATGTTCTTTATTTTTTTACCATATTTTTCTTTTGAACAGGGAAGCCAATCAAGAGAATAGAAGAAATGCATCACAAATCGATTAGAATATATATTAAAGATTTCTATTAGCACGTTCAAATATAACCACTTTCATCCCCCTTTTGTTTTATTTTAATACCTCAATACTCATAACTTTTTCTTTCTATTTATTCTTCTTTGTTTAACATTTTTTGTGTTTCTCATGTTGCTATTTTACTTTTTAATATTTTGCTCTTTTATATTTTCTTTTGGTGATTATATTTGATTTTTCTTTCTTTTTCCTACTTTATACATGAGATGGAAACTGGTCGATTGACAAAACAAAATGCATCACATTTTCACAAAACTGGTTTGACGATAAATTTGGATTGTAAATGATAAAAAATAGTCCCTCCGTCCCTATATATAAGCACCATTTGCCTCTAATAAAATGGTGTTTATATATAGGGACGGAGGGAGTACATGATAGACTTTCTTTTTGATAAATCATTCATGTGGTAAATCGTTCTTCTTCTACTTGTGTATGTCTAATATTTTTGTTTAATATTTAATGCTTATTTATTTGTTTTATACAAATTGAAAATTAAAAAGAAAAAATGGAATATTTTATAATAATTCAAATTGTTACCTATTTTAAAAATCTACTAATAATGACCTTAAATTTTCATTGATTGAATTTAGTTTAAATAAGGACATTTATAGAGTCATTTCATATGCATAAAAGAAAGTAGAATTGCAATTAGGAACATTCATATCATATTCTTTTTGTCTTCCAAAATTGTTTTAAATTTTATTCTTTTATTTCTTGCTTAAAAACCTATTACTTTTTATTACTTGAGTTTTATTTTATTTTTCATTGATATGTAATCATTGTTGATCATTTGGGATAAAGCTTCATTTGAATTTATTTTGTTGCATATTGATTTTCTCTTTTGGTGCTTTGATAGAAAGGTAATTTATTTGAAGTAGTGTTTTTGATATTCTTCTAATGCTTTGATAGAAAGGTGTAATTCATTTGAATTTGTTTTTTTTCTCTCTTATTACCAACAAATTCATTTTTTTATTTTCTCTTTTGAGTTCAAGTAGAGTGATTATGAAAAAAAATGTTTTGTTTTCTCTTTTGTATTTTTTATTTCATTGTTACTATTTCTAAATATCCTACCTTGGTCAAAGACTATAAATTTAGATAAGGAATTTGATGATTCGAGATAATATGAAGGGAAAAAACATGTTGAATGATTAAGCATATGGATACTCATATGCCCAAGAGTCGTGTTGTTATAAAAGATAATCCAAATAGAGAATGAATAATTTTTATATAATTTTTTTTCTTACATCAAAATCAAATCTAAGTTTCGGTGAGGACAATGCATAATAAAAAGATCCATAATTTTTGCTCTTTTATATTTTCTTTTGGTGGTTATAATTTTTTTATATATGTCAGATCCGAAATTTGAACCCAACAACGGACACCACAAAAAAAAAAATTCCATGTTTCAGTTGAATTTTCTCAGAAGTTACATTCACAATATGGCAAACTAAAATTCATTCATAAAATAAATTGACATGGTTTGAATTTCTCTAACATAGTAAACAAATAGGTTATTTGCAAGAAACTCATTACCCATTTAATATGTTTATGACTATTGTCTTGATAATTTTTATTGTTGGAAAAGTTTTCTCTACAGTTGTTATTGAGACCGAAAGTTCCAAACCAATATAAATGAATCTATTAATCATGTAATAATTTTTTAAATTTCTTATTTATGCTAATTTTCGACAATTGAACTTATTTGGAGTAGCTCAGTGTTTATTATTTGGGATAGCTAAATATAAATACATATCAATAATATTGTTCATGGGGTAGCCAAGGCTACCCCTTCCACGTGAAGGGCTACACCCTTGATTGAGTTCAACCACTACATCATGTCTTCAGTTTTGCAAATGTTACGACGCATATATATTATTACTTTACATGTATTATATAAAAATATAAAAAATAAAAAAATTAGGGCCGGGAGTTTTGTAAACCCCTCCTCAAGAACGGCCCAAAGTCCTAATGGTACTGTTATACATTTATGAATTTTCTTCTTTTTTTTTCCTTAAAAAAATTGTAACTATTTTTTTTCCTAAATTTCGACACCCCAAACTGCCATTAATAACAGATGGCAACAACAATAAAAAATTATGTACTTAGTGATCAAATTAAAATAGTATTTATTAATTTAAAAAGAATTGGCACTTACGGACAAACAAAATATTTGTTTAATTAATCTTGTTTATTATTCATGCCATGATCAAGAGAGTGAGATTAGTTCATTAGATTAACAAATTAAAATAGTATTTATTAATTTAAAAAGAATTGGCACTTACAGACAAAAAAAAATTGTTTAATTAACCTTGTTTATTATTCATGCCATGATCAAGAGAGTGAGATTAGTTCATTAGATTAATTCTAACATGCACTAGTCCTGAATTAGTAGAGTTATTTTAAAAAGAAAAAAAAACAGTAGCTAGTTTCTAAAAAAAAAAAGTCAAACTGCACTTTTCGCTCCTTAAATTTTAAAATGCTATATTTTTAGTCTCCTATTAAAAAAATGGCAAAAGTGACCCCACATGTTTAGGGAAATATGCTCTTTTGACCGTCTAACATAAGGAAAATATGATATTTTGACCCCTTATCTTCTCAGCAATTTTGGGATAAAAGGGGCCAAAATTGTCATTTTTTTAATAGATGGTAAAATCACAACATTTTAAAACTTAGAGAACGAAAAATGCAGTTAGCCCTCTAACTATATTCCAACACAACAATAGTCCAAAGTAGCACCCACACTAACCCAATTACCTACCCTTCTCAACTTTCTCACAAACCTACATTTTATCAAACAAAAAAATATATCATCAGTTATCCCTTCACACTTAGAAAATGGATTTTATAAGGACAAAAATGGTTGCAATGTTGGACTCACATGCTACAATGTAGCTAATAGACTTCGGTTTTTTATGAAGATTTGTATTTTAATTGTGATTTGTAAAGTCAGAATATGAATGTCTCTGTGAACATGATTTAATTGGTAAGATTGTTGCATGTTATATAGAGACCGATGTTCGAACTTTGGACTTCCTACAATCATCTTATGAGAAAAAAAATTGAAATATGAATTGTTTGATCTTCGAAAAAAAAAAATCTAACAACTAGCGACCAAAAATTGTTCAATTTGTAAAGTCAACTAATTCCTAACCATAGTGGCTCGTACTTGAATTCATTTTAGTTTCAAACACACAGTGGCTCCCCTCCTTTTCCATGTTCATTGCATAATGTGTGTCTCTCTTTTGATATTATGCAAAAGACAAATCTTTTTATGTATAGTTAAAAATGCATGTGACATAGCCTTTTTCTTTACATTTGGCATTGGATTACGAACTAAAAACATGTGTGCACTAGAAAATCCTCTCGAAAAAAACTAACGTTGCGAAAATGACATTTGAAATAGTTGGGTGTCCGGGTGATCATGTACAGTTAATAATATTTCACAGTAATGTAAGTCATGTCATGTGACGGCAGCTATGACGAAAATGACCTACTATTTCATGTGTCCTCTCGTAAAAGAAAAATAGTTTTAACCATAAATTGACTGTTGAGTGTGTTGACAAGTGACTATGAAGTATCGATAATGTATGACCAATATTTCATGTTAGATATTAACTTGAACAACTCTACGAGTGTGTTTGATTTTGAAGGGAAGTTTGAAAGAAAATAATAGGTAAAAAAGAGTGTACAGAGAGCGAAAGATATGAGAAATTGATGCACTTGATGTATATAATATATAAAAAAAATGTATTACTTGGTATAAGATATAGAAGAGAGAAATAAAAGAGAAAAATATATTATTTTTTAAAAAGACAAATATATTGTTGAGTTAAAGATAGAAATAAGCAACTCACATCGATAAACTAAAGATGTGATATTAAGCAATTCATATATCGTTGAGTTAAAGACTTTATTCTTTTTTCTTCACTTTTTCTTCTCACCATTTATTATTTTCTCTTTTTAATTTATCTTTTTTTCAAACAAAATAAGTTTTTGACTAAAAGGTTAGATAACTTAATTCATTTGCGTTAAGGCATAAGGAGTTTGATGTCACATGTTCAAATATCTCTCTCTCTCTCAAACCTACCTCTCTCTCTCTCTCAAACAAATGATTGATTCTAGAAGTGTGAAAGAAATGTTTGGTTGTACTTGAGTAGAATAGTTTTAGTTGCTAGAGTTAATTCCACATGAAGCTAGAAATTGAAATTTTTGCTTCTATAATTGATTTTAACACTCAAAATTGTACGTTTGGTTTTACGGTGACAAAAAATTATTTTGAATGAATCGATTTTGTAAAATTGATTTACTTAAAATTAAGTTGAATGTAAAGTGGTTTATATCTTAATACATTTAGGTAAAAGTGATTTGAACAATAAATTTTAGTGAAAAAAATACTTTTAAAAGCTACAAAATTTAGCTTCAAGTTAAAATCAATTCTATAAACATAAACAATTATACTTGAGAGTAACCAAATACTTTTAAACTTTTTGAATCACTCCTCGCTGCCCCAAATGTGGAACCAACTATAGGCTAATTTTTTTTTGACAGAAACTATAGGCTAATTATCCAAGTCATTTTTAACGTATCAAAACATAAAATAAATACAAATGATATGAGAGCCTATAGTTTGTTTTTTTTTTTGGTCAAATGAGAGCCTATAGTTGATCTAAAATATAAAAAACAAAAATCACAATTGATATGCATGTATTTTATTATGTCCCAATATTTTTTTTAAAGAATGTCGCAATATTTAATGGTAAGCTTTAATTTTGATTTTCCTTTTAATTGTCAGGACATGCTCATAACAAAGTTTTTAATTTTTAATTTATGTCCAACTCATTTTTAGGAGAAAAGCATTTAAAGCAAATTATTGTACATTAAACCCACTTTTACCCAAAATTAAATTTTTGTCAACTTAAAATCAAATGCACTCTTACATGAATTAAATGTCAGCATTTTCTTACAAAAATAAATGCTTGAACCGATAAACTCCAATTCAAAAACACCCAATCATGGATTTGGAGAAAAAGTAAATAACTTATACTCAAAGTTGCAACTAAAATTTAAGCCTTGCAAGCAACAAAAAGACATTCATTCTATTGTTATATCATGATGACTCCTAGAGAGAACCAAAACAATCTTGGACCTATATGTTTTATGTCCAAGAAAGACAGTTTTTACAATATTTTTTTTTCCCCTAACTTAGGTACTTTAAAGTAAAGGTTATAGCTATATTTAGTATTTACCAATTTATTTATACATAGAGATTATGTAATCATTTAGATTGGTTATTTTGTTAGACAATCCACAAATATCCACTTTTTAATTTTTTTAGAATTCATTAACCTATTAACCATAATAATAAACATTCCCTATATATACTTAACATTGCTTCACTCTCCACATATACACCTTAAACAAATACCAAAGTAACTTTTTCTTAGGATGGAACTCTTGTGGAAATCTCACATGAAGATACATGTAAGACCCTTTTTCCTTCTTTGTGATTCTAGCTTTTCTAAGAAGCATTCTTGTCCTACACTTGCAAATCTTTCATGCATGTTTGAATTGACAATAAATTTAGCAGAATCACAATGTGTCACCGTGATTTTGGCATAAACTACCTTTAAAGCTTCAACAAAATCACAGTGCCATCATGATTTTGGTAAAAGCTATACTTTGGAATTTCGTCAAATTTATTGTGATTTCATAGAATTGTAGAATCAAATATACCTTAATTTTCTACCAATTTTTTTTCTTATGATTGGTGCTTTTTTGCAGGCAATGAAATTGGTTTATGCTCTCCTTTTGGTGACACTGATGAATTCTAAGGTAACTGAGTGCAGAAAAGGAAAAATTATAAGCACTTCTTTTGAATACAGTGCTCTAAATTGTAGGGCACATAGTGTTTCATTGAAGGATTTTGGTGGTGTTGGAGATGGAAAAACATCAAACACAAAGGCTTTTAAATCTGCAATAAGTCATTTGAGTCAGAATGCTTCTGAAGGAGGGTCTCAGTTGTATGTTCCTGCTGGAAAATGGCTTACTGGGAGCTTTAGTCTTATAAGTCACTTCACACTTTATCTACACAAAGATGCTGTTCTTCTTGCTTCTCAGGTATTTGTACTCTTATTTATGTTCTTTGTTTGAAAGGATTATATGTGTTTTTTCTTTTTATTAAGACTGAATTTAAAAGGATTAAATGTGTTTTTTATCCCTATAAATTGACAAAAAAAAGTGTGAATCAGACATTTTCTACATGCAACTGCGGAGACTAATGCATTGAGCCAGATATGACTACAATGAGTTACGAAACTCTTCGTCAAGAGATTTAATACTCCTGCATTCTAAGGGCTGAATTTGAACCCAAAGTTTTTGGGTTAGCAGATACCTTAGTTGTTCTTATAAAAAATTCATTCTGTCAGTCCCTACTTTTAACAAAAATAAGTTTTATTTTTTTTCTGTTACTCATTAGTTTTTTTTTATCAGAACTTACATACAATTTTTATACATTTTAGGAAATTAAAAATTATTTTTAAGAACAAAAATCAATTTTTTGTCTATTATATAGTAACCAAAGTTATGTTTAAACCAACATATAATTTTCCACAACTTTTCAGGATTTCTTACATAACTACTGATTGTAGTGTTTGAACTACTGTTTAAACCAACAAAAATCAACATATAATCCACTGATTGTAGTGCTTGAACTACTGTTTATTGTTCCAATCAATTGGACTCATCTACCCTTTGTGGCACATTTCCTTTAGAAATTGATCCTAAAATCTGTATAGTGGAAACATTGTATTAATGGAAAATTAATAATATATTATTGGCCTAGTACTCTAACTAGAATTACCTGAATGTCAATATACAAAGTAAAATAAGAGTAACCTATAATTTATTATAACTATGTTTAGAATTCATGAAAGTGGAAATGAAAGTATTTCAAGGGATTCACTTGAATTACAATTGAGGAAATATGTCCAACAAATTATATGCAAATTTGTCACAATGTTCATTGCTTCATTACTATTACTAGAAAACTAAGCTATCAAAGCAAAATTATTAATTAACTCCTGAAAGCAATATACAAACTCCTAAACCTTTGATCAATTGTAGCCCAATCTCAAAATTAAATTACATTTTTTAGAATTTATTTTATTTGTCAATTTTACATCATCACAATTATTCAAAAACATGTTTGAGAAATGATCACCAAACCACACACCAACTTTGTGAGTAGTACAATAACGTGACACACATGTTTGGCACTTTAATGGTTTAGGATATTAATGAGTGGCCTGTGATCAAACCACTCCCATCCTACGGTAGAGGAAGAGATGCAGCAGCTGGAAGGCACACCAGCCTCATTTTTGGAACAAACCTCACTGATGTTATTGTCACAGGTATGAAAAAAAAGATAGTAGTTTAGGGTTGGTGTAACATTTTCAGCAAACATGTGCTACCCATCAAAAGTTTGAATTCTAATTCCTAAAGTTTACTAACTCTAGTTGAATATATTTTGAATCTATGTATCATGTTTTATTTAACTCTCTTTAGCAAATTCAAAATGTCAAGTGTATGTTTGATTTCACGGTAGCTACGTCAGAATCACGACAATCCACCATAACTTTATAGAAGCTACACTTTAGTGTAGCTTTTGAAAAATCATGATGAATCACCGTGATTCTTATATACTCATCATGATATCAAGCATATGCTAACTTATAATCTTAACTAAAACTGTTTGCTATCGGTATTTCTCTCTCAAATTTATAGTTTTATTTCACTAGGTTACAACGTTATTTTATTTGTTATTTCAACTAACGTTTGAGCTTACAACTTTTAATGTATTATTTCCTCTCTCATTTTTACATTCATTATTTTAATTGATAATTTAAAAAATATTAATTAAAAGTACCTTTTTATATTTATTTTTTTTGGTGGTGATATCATTTTCTTTTTACCAACTAGTTTAATGGTTAGTTTTTACCTTATATCAAACAAAAAGAATGCTAATTTTATCAAATATTTCAAATTTAATAAACTAATTTATCAACTATCACCGCATAAATTAGTTTATCAAATAAGTTACTTGCCTTCCTCAAATTTTTACCGATATTTTTTAGCAAAAGAGGAAAGAATAGTTTGCTATGTACTCATCGCACGACTAAGTCTTTACTATTGTTTTACTTAAATTCTTCCATCATTACATTTTATTGTGGATCAATCTTGTTTCCATCATACATTTTACTAGTGTTTGTGACTAATGATAGATGATGAGTCAAGTCTCATAAAAGTATTGGTTATGAATTTAATGATATTCTAATATTGTTAGTGTTTCTGAATTAACTTTATACAAATAATAAAATCATGACAATGTGGTAACTTGGTTACAGGTGATAATGGCACTATAGATGGTCAAGGATCATTTTGGTGGCAACAATTTCATAACAAAAAATTGAAGTACACACGTCCTTACCTGATTGAACTAATGTTCTCAGACAACATTCAAATCTCCAATCTAACACTCCTTGATTCTCCATCATGGAATATTCATCCTGTTTATAGCAGGTAATCATGCTCTTATCACATGTCATTTTCATGCTTTAATGCCTTCTATATCACATTTGACATTTATGCTACTAGATTATTACATTACACCTATGGCATTCTATTTAAATTTTAAGCATTATAACCATATTTTGAACACTATGCAGCAATATTATAATCAAAGGCATAACCATCATTGCTCCTATAAGATCCCCTAACACTGATGGCATCAACCCAGGTCAGTATCTGAAGACCAATTTTAGAATAATGTATTTAATGTTATAAAACTAAATACACCAAAAAAGAATTTATAAATCTTTTTTGTACAACTAAATTTAGCGACAAATTTGGACGTGGTTAGGTTAATTATAATTTTTAGGTGTCACAACTCATTAACCACCGATTTGAATTGAAAAAAATTGGTTTTTCGACGCAAGTTGATGGAAGGAGAAAAGTGTCTTGAAGAATGAAAGAAATTTTTTTTTGTTTGCTTCCACCAAAAGAAACAAACAAGCATTATGTAAATGCTGGCATTGAGTGGATAAGAACAATTTATCATTCTTGTTTTCTGGCATTAGATTCATGTACAAACACAAAAATTGAAGACTGCTACATAGTTTCTGGAGACGACTGTGTGGCAGTGAAGAGTGGATGGGATGAGTATGGCATAAAATTTGGGTGGCCAACAAAACAACTAGTGATCAGAAGGTTAACATGCATTTCACCATATAGTGCAACCATTGCCTTGGGAAGTGAGATGTCAGGCGGAATACAAGACGTCAGAGCCGAGGACATCACAGCCGTCCATACCGAATCAGGTATCAGAATCAAGACAGCTGCAGGGAGAGGAGGGTATGTGAAAGACATATATGTGAAGAAAATGACCATGCATACAATGAAATGGGCATTTTGGATAACTGGTAACTATGGTTCACATGCTGATAAAAACTATAATCACAGTGCTTTACCTGAGATCAAAAATATCCACTATAGAGACATGGTAGCTGATAATGTGAGCATGGTTGCTAATTTGGAAGGAATTTCTAATGACCCTTTTACTGGAATTTGCATTTCCAATGTGACAATTACTATGGCTGCTAAGGCTAAGAAACAGCCATGGACATGTAATGATATTGAAGGGATCACAAGTGGAGTTACTCCCAAGCCTTGTGATTTGTTACCTGATCAAGGAGGGAAAGAGAATATCAGAGATTGTGATTTTCCCTCAGATTATCTACCTATTGACATGTTGGAGATGAAGCAATGTGCTTACAGCATTTAAAGAACATGCATGAGTCATTTCTTATGAAGATGTCTCATTAAGTTATTTATTTACTGTTAGTCTTTTATCATATATTATTCGCAAATCATTGCTCAAGTTGAGCAAAGTATTGTATGTCAATGACAATGTCAAATTATAGCTATGAAATGAAACAACTTTCTTTATTTCTCTACAAGTGAAAGATATGGCTTGATACGTAAGTGTTATGATGTTGATACTCCCTCCATTCCTTTTTAGTTATCATTTTAGGGTTATTTAGACGTAGCAAGAAAACCAATATATTGTGCTAAAATTGTTCATCTTTTTGTTATAATACTATTAACTATTTAACATCTAATATTCTCATTCCATCTATGTGCTAAAATTGTTCATCTTTTTGTTATAATACTATTAACTATTTAACATCTAATATTCTCATTCCATCTATTTCTCTCTGCAATAAATAGTTAAGAATATTATTATTGACAAAACAATAATTAACATTACATTGAACTTTGAAAATGACAAATAAATAGGAACGAAATAATTCTACAAAACCGACGAGTACAAAATATTAAGATGACTGCTGAAACCATTAAGAAATGATGCTCATCATAAGATTATATAAGAATCTGAGACGAGAGATTAAAATGAAAAACACCTTGCAACAATTTCAGTATTTCCAATATGTTACATATCTTATGGAGATCTGCAACTTCTTGAGCACCGTCATAACTCATAAATTAGTCATCAAATATTTTGCTAATCATATACAAAGAGTAAATACAAAAATCTCAATTAATTGGTGGATCAGGATTGAACCTCACAGACTCTCTCCAGATGAGTTCCTTGATATCTTCTTCAGTGAACATTGGTTCCTCAAAGTCAAAACTGAAAGGTCTGGCACATACAGGTTCCTCATTGATATCATGCAGAGGTGCCATGTATGGATGACACAAAGCCTCATCAACTGCAAAGCATCATGATGTAATGTAAAGCACAATTAATCAAAAGTAAGACACAGAATCGAAAAAAGGATACCGATGAAGATTGTCAAAAGAACATGAAAAAGGTAGAATTTTAAAGAATTCTCCAAATTAGATGTATTTTATAACATACAGTAACGCTATTACGCAATGGCTAATTGATGAAGGGTTAAAGTCTAAGCTATTTTACCTCTAATGCGCTTGCTTGGATCAAAGATAAGCATCTTCTCTAGCAAATCAACAGCACCTGGAGACATGCTGGGAAACCTAGTGGAAAAATTTTGTTTTGGATATTGTGGAAGTTGTCTTACGTATCTACGCGCATTCTCACTGCGTAGGAATCCAAGGCTGGCATCATCAGGTGAACCTATCAGCTGTTAGACAGAAAGGACAATTGTCACACTTCAGTTACTTTTTAATTAAAAAAAGAGATGGCATGAAAAGGATCAAAGAAATAGAAAATTTTCATATCACAGAGAAACCACATAATCGGAATCTATAAGCATTCTTAAATTACTCATTGTAATTTATCAAGTATTTAACACCAAAAATTCATAATCACATAAAGTTATAGAAGCTAGAACTCTAATTTAGAAGTAGATACAACATCAAGACCTAAAAGGGGAAAAATAAATACAAACAAATGAAAACATAATATGACCCTGTTTGGATAAACAACTTAATTAAATGCTTTATTGTATATGTGTTTATCATACAAGTACTTGTGTATAAGCTATTTCTATATAACAAAAATAAGGTCAAATTGTTTCATATAAGCTATAAGTTACTTTCATATGCTGAAAACAGCTTATGGATAAGCAGTTTCGATAAGCTCCCCCAAACAGTCTTACAAGTGCTCATCTCATTAGATAAGCTCACATAAGTCAATTCAAACAGGCCTCAAGTCTAAGTACACTTTTTGCAATTAAAGAGTCTAGCAGAAAATTCCATTTAAGTTATCAAGTGAATACCTCTGTGACCAGTCTCAGCTGATGAACATAATCTCTTCCAGGAAAGAGGGGTTGCCTTGTTACGATTTCACCAAGTATGCAACCAACAGACCATATATCAATGGCTGCTGTATATTCTGAACAATTAAGAAGCAATTCAGGAGCTCTGTACCACCTAGTAACCACGTACTCAGTCATGAAATCTGTTTCTGATGTTGTTCTAGCAAGACCAAAGTCGCCAATCTTAAGATCACAATTGGCATTCAGTAGCAAATTGCTAGGCTTGAGGTCACGGTGCAAAACATTTGCTGAATGTACGTATTTGAGCCCTCGTAACAACTGATACACAAAATACTGGAAAAATAGATCTTATTAGTGGATGTGAGAAACAAAGTATAAGAATTATGCTAAAGTGTCTAAAGTGTAAGAGACCACACGGAGATACAGTGCAATAGGATGTTCCAGTGTATACTTATATTTTAAAAATATCTATTGTTACACAAACCCATTAATGTCAATTGCTAATCTTGAATTAATGCCAGAAACACGCTGTTTTTGACACTCTAGACGACACAATCAAGCAACCAATATTTGAAGCCGAAATCAATCATTCAAATCTTAACCAAAAGAAGATATGCATTATTATTTTAGTAACACATGTATGGTCATCAAACTTGCGAGTCAGTCAACTTATATTTGTGGAATCACCATTGACCCAACCAGTACACTCATAAAAGTTTACTCAAAAAAATAACGCTTAAAACTTTACTCAATACAAAAATGTTTAAAACATCAATTATAGTTCTAAAGTCTAAACATAATCAAATACTATATGCACAGTAGACCAGACTATACCTCATATCACGTCACCTGACATTGATATATGAACGCAAAAATCGCAAAATAGGTGCACAATTTAGCCCCACAAAAAGAGAAAACAGGGTCAAAATCAATGGTTAAATTGACAAATCACAAGGTTCAAAATTAATAAGTACTGAAGGATGATCTGGCTGGATTCCCTATGTCGAATTTGGATTCAGCTTAGTAGAGATAGGTTTTGGCTCATCGGGAGTGGAGTTCATTCACTTTGTAGGCCTATTAGATTCACAGAAAACTTGTAATGACGGGTTTGTTCATGTGTTTTGGTTTGTGATGACTTTATATCAAAAGCTATAGGGTTGAGTCTCAATACAGTATCGCTCACCTCCTTTGCAGATGGGTTCATGTTGAGATGTTAGATGCATTTGAAGAGTTGAGTGCTACAACTGTGAGGTTAATTTTTACGCACTAACGAGCCTTATCATTTCTCGTAGACTTATTCAACCGTTGTCAAACTCATGATTCTATGCGATTATACCCGGGTTTACAAAGAAACAATTTCGTACGCGAGATAACCAAGTCATAAATCCTTACAACAACAAAAAAAAGGCAAAACCTACAATAAAGGGTATTGTAAACATCTGAGCGCTCTAACTTTTCCAATCTTTCCTTTTTGGACTTTGAAACATTAACAATTAAACCAAAGAAAAATGATTAATCATGACATTAACTACAAGGCTCAACAAGGTAGATTAAAATTCATATGCTAAAATAAATAGTTAAAAGTTCTAACCCGACAATGATCATCTGTCATTGGTTGATTGGAACGTATTATTTGATGCAGATCTGTGTCCATTAACTCAGAAACAATGTACACATCATTGAAGTTCTCCTTCTGTGGAGGTCTTATAATATCTTTAATGGACATCACCTGCATTGGAAAAATAACTGATGCATAAGCACTAAAAGTCTACATTTTTGCAAATTGAACACCAGCAAAGTATTAGAATCAAAATCCAAGCCTGGAATTTTATTAAAATTTACATTTTCATGATCCATATGGCGAAGAAGTTTTATTTCCCGTAAGGTCCTTTTGGCATCTATTCTGTTGTCAAATGCATTGCCAATCTTCTTAATGGCGACATCCTCGCGTGTCTCAGCATTTACAGCAGCACTGAAGGAAATGAAAAAGTAATATTGTCCATCAAATTGTTGATAACAGAAATCAATGTCACATCAAATGGATGATGAGAAAATTGAACTTTTTTCCAAACCCTAAATAATAAGCATCTATCAACAACATACACATGGTGCTAAGTTTAAAGAGTCTAGAAAATACAAAGAAATGTGCTATCTATAGTTTCAAAGTATCAATATCACTAAACACGCAAATATATCACAAGGTTGACCCATCGTTGACTCGTAGAAGAATCATAGTATCACCACTTTCAATTGGATAACAACAAAAACTGAACGAGATATTAATTCGTAAGACATGTCGCCAAGAACTTACGGCTACGAACTTGGCTGGCACTAAAGTAAAAGATCTATAACAAGATTATCTAAGGTGTACTGTGGTACTAAATGTGCAAAACTGGAAACAGTTAAATAAATCCCACAGGACTAAATTTTGACTCTCACTCATTTCAAATATCCCAATCTAATTGAAACAATGGTTTTTAGTACATTTTAGAGTCAGAAATCACGATAATAAGCTTATGAAAATAACTACAACATGATTCAGCTCATGAACTCCAGCAGAAAATGTTCATCATCACACCAAAACATCTAATTCAATCTTCATTCACACAACAAATAGATATTGCCAATCAAGCAAAATATCTTTATAAAAAGGCAAAAAACAAATGGACAATATTTTTTAGTGAAATAATTAACCACCAAGGCCCCGTTTAGATAAACAACCTAATTAAGCTCTTATCATATAAGTGTTCATGCATAAGCTATTTCTACAACAAAAGGTAAAATAAAGTCAAACTATTTTCATATAAGCTATATGTTGTTTTCATAACCTATCCTAAAAAGTATATGGGAATAAGCTGAAATCAGCTTATGGGCATACCATAAGTTGTTTTCATAAACTCTCTCAAACAATCTCACAACTACTTACCAGATAAGCTCAAATAAGTCAATCTAAATAAACCCTAAATGAAGTAACAACCCCACTTCACACTTAAATCCAAATTAACAAAAAAAAAATACCTAATTTGTTGCAAAAACTACAACTCCTTCCTTGCTTCCAAATTCATATAATCCAAAAGTACAAGAAATTAAAAGGAAGTTCAACACAGTTTAAGGACTACCCTTTACACAAAAATGCAAAAACAACAAACTAATTCACAAAAATGAAAAAAATAAGAATAAAAACCCTCTTAACAAAAAAAAAAAGTGATTTTTTGCTTAACAAACAATACCATAAACTACCCTTTACACAAAAATGCAAAAACAAAACAAAACAAATCAATTCAGCAAAATTAAAAAAGGGATTTTTTTTTTTTTGTTGCTTACCAAACAATACCATAAGCACCTCTACCGACAGGACGAATAGGAGGGACATACTTCCTAGAAACCTCAAAGAGGTTACCATAGATATTGTACTGCAAATACCTTCCACCATGAGTTGGTATTCCTCTGATGTTATTCTCAGCTGATTCAACAGACATGTCTTGTTTCTTGTTCTTCAAAGTTAAAGTTTTTTCAATTTATAAATGAAAGAAAAGGAAGTGACCCAATATAGAAAGGATGTTTCAGAGTAGAAAAGGGGAAGACTTTAAGGTTGCTGCGGCTGTTGACATTTCAACTTAGAGAGAGAGAGAGAGAGAGAGAGAGAGAGAGAGAGTGGTGGGGTATGAGTTATGAATGAGAGGGTTTAGTACAACAAGTGGATATGCTTGCTTGTGTCAACTCGTGAACAAATTCACTTTTCTCATCTTCTTCACTTGTCTTCTTTTTATTCAACGTTGGTGTGCTGTCTCTCTATTCCTTCATGCATTGGGTTTTATCTTTTCTTGTATTAGTGAGTAAATCATCGATTTGTACCCCTCAAAATTTGCAAATGACCAACATAAGTATAAGCTTATGATGAGTATATCATAATATATTTTTCAGAACTTACAAATGTAGTTTTTTAAAAATTATGATAGATCACGATGATTCAAATTTAAAATATTCATTCTGATACCAAACATACATAGTACATTTAAGAGTAATTTGGTGTTTCTTTAACTTGTGATGTCAAGGTATGATATGACATGTTAACTCAATACAATGCATTTTATATAGATGACATATCATCACATAAATCATTTTGTACGAAATTAATGATTATTTGGAATGACTATTTGATATTAAGTGACTATTTTTTAGTATCATTTTGAAAATAATAGAATTTACCAACTTTCATTTTCCCGTATTGCACACACTTTCTATTATTTTATAGAAGAATGCTAAGGACACTATCTTTTCAACATACTTTTTTTTTATCGTATGAAAGCACTACTCTTTTGTGAATTAAAAAAAATGGTTGGAAATATGAGTCGGTTTCAAGTGTAAGTGGTTAGAGTTAGCTATGATTGAGTTAAATCTTTAATATACTCATATACTTACTTGTTACCCTACCCATATCCAACGGGGATGAAAAATTGAATTTCATCCCCGTCCCCATCGGGTTTGGGTATCCCCGCCTCATCCCCATCCCCACAGTGAATTATTTTTTCAATAAAAAACAGAAGTTTTTTTAACCTCAATGGCAATGTTTTACTACATTATCCAGTCATATGCTTATTTTAACATTTTATCGACCGAATGATTTAGCTTCTTCTTTAAATATCAATTGCAAATTTTATAACATGACAAAATCAATGGATGATAAAGTAATTTTCTACAATGGGACAGATTTCGATATGAGTTTGGGGTGGGTACATTTATCCCTGTTACCTGTCCCGTACCCGTGTTTTGAAATCGGGAAAAACACAAACCCAGTTAAAGTGGGAAAAACCCGTCAAATCGGGGTTGGTTCGGACGGATAACCGCGGATATAAGTTTTGTTGACATGCCCTACTCTCGATACTTACCAACACCGCTGCAATATCTAATCAAATCAACGAAGTAGCATAGTAAGAGCTAGAACCAAAAAACTTTCTCCTTCTTGGAACAATGGGATTAGTTTTATCTTATTGTTTGTACTTTTTCAGTTGGGCAAAATCGTGATTCGCAGTTAACAAATTTTGTAGTCAATATTATTTTTTGTTTCAGTCAAAATCTGTGTTTTTTTTTATGTTTCTTAGTCAATCTTCGTTTTTATCTTTGTCTTATGTTTCTATTCATTTTTTTGATTCCTGGCCCCAAAATTGGTCATTTGAATAGAAACTTCCTAGAATGCAGTCCAAAAGCATACCAAAAAAGTTCCAGAGGTCAAGTCTTGGAAATATAGGTTGTCCTTAAGCTCTTGTTGTGTCATGGTCCTTTGAAAATTATGTGATGCTCTTGATATTTTTGTCTAATTGACACCATCATTAATTTCATGATTATATAGTTGTACAGAATTTAATGTAAAATGTCAACAGCACAAAATTGAACCATTAAAATCATCTCATGATTATTGTTCTAACTTACTAGTACTAGCTATTACCACCACGCATTGTTCTCTTGGTTCATACCATATTTGTGTCATGTAAAAACTGCAATATGCAAACAAGGATTAACAAATTCCCTTAAATCCAGTCAAAAATTCAACATGGTGTCCTTAGACATTATCATTTATTTAGCCTCTATCGTACGCGTGAGGTTACTTTAGTTTGAAAAAATAATCAGTCAAAAAATTTACCAAAATTACAACTTTAAATTATTATGGTCCACATGAAACAAGTCAAATCAAGTTAAACCAAATTTCGTAGAAAAAAAATAGCATGCTTACTATTTAGGGTGCGACCGTGCATTATGTTAATTCTATTTTGAATAGTATTTGCAAGATATAATAGCATCAATCATAGGGCGCAATTTAACAAAAGATAAATTTGAATTTTAGACAAATAGAAAGTATATCACTGAATTAAGAAAAACACTTGTTACTCGACCAAAAAAGTAGAACTTGCTATGTAGTAAGTAAAATTTCGTTAATTTTTTTCTGAGTGCAATTCAGATAATAGTTATAACAGACATTAAATATTATAGGGCGCAAATTCGAGCATTAATTTTTTACTTCTCAATATACAAAAAAAAAAAACTTGCTTTTGGGGATTTTTTTTTATAAACTTTTAGAAAATGAAAATGAGACACATTTTCTCCTTGCTAAACGACGGTTTGACAATTCCAAGTTCCAACGCGTAAATAATAAAAAATCATGGATCATAGTTTTATCACTTTCCTGGAAAATTCTCACATTGGATTTCCTCGTGATTTCTTGGGAAAGTTCAATCAAATGCATGAACCCAACTACTACTATCATCTTTGCTAATCACACTTTTGGCCCCGAACTTTGCATTAGTTGCAATTTTAACCCCTTATTAAAAAACCACATTCAAGTCTCCAAAGTTTTCTTCCTTTTGCAACTTTCATTCTTGATCATTCAAAATCAACCATTCAAGACAGTAAAAATAAATGGGGTGTTTTGTTGAGCAAGTGTTGGATTTATAGGACAAAGAATATGGCTTAGGACTGATTTCTTGATCTTCTACTGTTTTGAATGATTGATTTTAAATGATCAAAATTTAAAGTTGAAAAAGGAGGGAAACTTAGGGGGCTGGAATATAGTTTTTTTTAATAAAGGGCCAAAATCGTAATTAATGCAAAGTTAGGGGACAAAAATGCATTTAAGACAATTAAAAACTACTGTGGTGCTTGGTTTCTCTTTTGGATTTCGTTTTCCTTTGTGAAATGCATGTGCATTGATTATAGCATTCGAAAATAATACATGTTGGAATATTCTATTTATTTGTGAGAATTAATCAGATAGTAACTAATTAATTGACTTGAGCTCAAATATAAATGAGAGTGTTATTTGAGCTAAGAAACATGCAACACTTTGTTTTGAAAATTCTGTCTAATAATAATAATAACACGATTAAGAGAGGGGTTATAGTGTTGATTTGGTGGTTGGAGTAGAAGAGACGATGAGTGAAATGATACTCGGTTTTAGGTTCAATTCTCAACTCATAAACTTACAAATTAACAAGGAACATTGTTTGTTTAAAAAAAAAAACAATTTAAGAGTTATTGAGAGCACATTTTGATAGTCTTAGACTCTTAGAAATTCAATTTTGTCTTTTGTTTTCCAAGTTAATCGATTAGACAATGTTAAGCAACATAATCCATTAGTTTGTATTTTTTTCAAAAGAGAAATGTTATTTGGGTGGGAGTCATTTATAAGAGCAAATAAGATGTCTTGAATGTATATGCTCTTATGACCACAAATCGCCATCAAAGCTGCAACAGCCCTAAATCGAGTTAGAGATAATTAATCTGCTTTTGGTCCCTTGATGTCCATTCTTTTCTTCATTCTGGTTCTAAATTATTTCTGTTTTTGTGAAACCTATCATTGAAGAAGGTCCTTAGAAAAACATTCCTCATTTTCATTCTTGCTGCCACAATTTGACCATGTATCAAAAATTAATGAGGACTCTTTGTATATAAGTTATTGATGGATCAAGTGGTGCACAGCAGAAGTATATTTCTATAACATGTATATGATTTTTTAAAAACAACTTGGGGAAAAAAAGCTCTCGTAATGGGAGAGACTAAACTTGAACCATAGACTTCGTCCATAAAGTAAATCAAACAACTTATAACCAAATTATTTTGGACTCAAGTGATTAATAAGTTTACTCTACAATGAACCGGAAGAACCAAGTTTGATTTTTAACTAGGAACAATTTTTTGTTCGACTTTACTCACCTCCCAGGCAAACTTCAAATTACAACTTCCTTCGAACTACCCCATCCTTTGAGTACCGGATGGTTAACTGGAAAAAATATCAAACAATCTATACATCCCATCCAACAGGGAGGGAATCAATAGTTTCCTTTATCTGACTTTCAATCAAAGAGATGAAAAAGTATAGAACAAGATAAACATTTGTATGCAGATGAAGATCATACCAGCAAAATTAATTAACAAGGTACTGTAGGCATAATAAAACTTCTTATATATTTTATATATTGTTCGACATCACAGAGAACACCCCACTCACACATATACATTTAAGCTCAACCATACCATAACCAGAAAACCTACTACCCATTCTACCCTTAAAAATAACAAACCAAGTAAGACCAAATACTATGAATACAAACAGAAAATCCCCCAAACACATCGACATCTACCAGAATTAGACTAGTGTATTATCAGTAAACTACTTGCTGATCTATGTTTCGGCCAACGACATGATCATTTACAGTTTTGCCAAACCTCAGAGACGATAGCAAAGTGTCACGACTAGTCAAAACTGCTTGGAAGAAACCATCCACTCCCTTTGCAAGGAGATCCATTCCTTGGGAAAGCTTCTCTGCAGCCGCACCTAATTCCTCAACAGTCTTCAGATGTGATTCTTGCTCAACTTTGTCTTCGGTATTTACACCACCTTGGATAGTAGGATATAACTCCTTCACAACAGCATCAACAGCTTCCAACTCGATCAATACAGAAAATTTCCCACCGGATAACCTAACTCTAATTTCCTCATTTACAAGATTCTGTAAGCTTTTAAAAGCAGGCGCCCATGAATGCATGTCAGGCACATCCAAGTCTAGCAACTTCTTTGAAGAGCCAGAGAATGCTGCAGAAAACACACTGCAGACAAATGCGGTCTCCACCTTGACCCCATACATAGCTTGCATCAAAGCCTTACCTTTAGCAGAATTTTTAACCTTAGGAAGATCAAGTGATCCTACAAGACCATCTAAAATGGTGCTGCATTTCTCAATTCTAGGGTTCTTAGCATTAATGTGGCGCCTCCAGTCATCGAGCAAGGAACATGCCCGAACAAACGACTTTGATGAGGCTGGACCTAAATTGTGCAAGGCACACTTAAGCGGAAGATTGCCTTGATTCAGACGTGAAAGCTCAGAACTAAATATGTTGCAAATGTCTAGCAACTTTGTACTTATGTCAAAGTAGACATCAACCCATTTGTCATCCCAAACACTCACGGGCAGCTCAAGATCTGTTATAAGGGTCCGTATGTCATTGTGAGTTTCACAAAGTGACTTCATAGCCGAAGTCATCCAAGACAAGCTGAGGATTTCATCCTTGCTTTCGGGCATAAGCTTCCTTAGCCTCTCTGCTAATGTAGCCTCAAAACCATGTAGTACTGCAAGTAACTGTGGGGACATGTGAGAGCCGCCTTTATGTGACTTTGTCCGAAAAGGATTCCCGAAAGGGAAGAAAGAACGGTTTGGGTGTGGATCCTGTGAACGACTCATTTACTGCATCAGCAAAATTAGATGGTAAGATACCTTTCAATTACAAAATTCTGAAAAACATACAGATTGATAGTAAATCATGGCAAAACAACAGTTTCCAACGAAACCTGTATGCAGTGAACTTAATTTCTAAACTACAGACTGAAATATCAAATCCAAACAAAACTTAAAACCCAATCTCATTGAAAGCAGTTCTTTAACCCAGTTCTTTTTAACATCAAAATAAACAAGCAAATCTAACCAAACCAAATCCATAGTTGCTTGAAGCAAAAACATTCTTATATTATGTTTGTTTTGCCACCTATAACCAGTTCACTAGAGCATCCGACAATTTAGAGGCCCGGTTGTAATCTTGACAATTTTTGTTAAAAATTTAAAAAAAAAAAATCTAACACCACTTATAGCGATAAATAATTAAGTTACAGTTAAATATATGAGCATTGGTTCAAACATGACTTTTATATACAAACAAATAGACTTTTACCTACGAAAAAATGACATTTAGTGACAGATTAAAAGTGTTATTTTTTTATCCTACACCCCAACAATTATACCCTTATCTCTACAAATATTTGAGGCCCCCATAAATCGGAGGCCCAGTTCGATAGAGCTGCTTGCTCTTGCCAAGGAACGGCCCTGCATACAGACACATGCTATTACACTTTAGAGCATTAAAGAGAGTATAAGACATGTTCCGAAACACTGTTATTTTTTTTTTTTTTTTAAGAAGCAACACACTGTTAATTGTTGTTCATGCTAATTACCAGTTTCAAACCAGAAATCCAGTCAAGGTCATGAATAAGATTGAAACAAGTTCAGATTGATTTTAGGTACCATATTCTCAGCAGTTTATTTCAATTCAGTTTGGTTCTTCTAAAAAACTGAAACACAACACACACAACCTTAATAAAAACCCACAGGGCAATAAAAAATCTACCTTGATAATTAATTTCAAAAGAACATCATCATCAACAACAACAACAACAACAAAACACAAGATCTATAAAAAAATAATCCGTTGACCTTCAATTTTCCCATAAACCTTTTCAGATCTAAAACTTAAAAAAATCAATCTACTAAAAAAAAACCAAATCAAAACTTTAAACAACAACAATCAAATTCAAACCTTATAATCATCAATTTAAATAAACAAAACTAAAAAAAACATCAAAAAATTACCCAACCTAATCAAAACCACAAAAAAAAAAAAAAGTCAAACCATCTAAATCTGATCAACCACAGTTAAATCGTCCAATAATACACCAATTAAACAAAACAGGATCATAAATCATCAAATCAATTCACAAAAACACAAAAAAAAAATTAAAAAAATTAAAAACTCCATTAATTTTTCATAAACAAGAAAACAAATAATCAAAGAGAAGTTGTATACCTGAGATTAGAGGATCAAAAATGGAAAAAGTTAGAGAGAAATTTGGTGTCTAAAGAAATTTGGGTTTGTTTGAAGCGTTTAGAATAATTTGTGGTTGGTGAAGTTGTTGATTTTTGTTGAAGATAAGAAGGGGGTAGTTTTGATAAAGTAACGGGGTTTGAAGGGTTTTTAAATTACGGGAGGACACGTGGGGATTTCTTATTTGTCTGTTGTGGAATTGTGTACCTTTTGGTTTTTTCTACTCGTTAATTATAACGCCGTGGTTCAGTGCTCAGAAACTTCATTTTTCTCATTTTTGTTCTTTTTCAAACCACTTGATGTTTTACGCGGACTATTAATTAATTAATAAATACGTATTTTTTTTGGTCTGTACTGTATTTTAAAATCTTAACGCGAAATTGTTTTTTTTTTTTTTTGAGGAACGCGAAATTGATTTTGAAAGCGTGAATAATCAAAAAAATTAAAATCTCCTCTCAAAGAAGCAAATTAAAATTTGTTTACGTCAACGTCGCTTTTGGCTTCATGCTATCTGATATTCTGACAGTGATAAGTCATTTTTGAACCGTCCATAAAAATTATTATATTTTCTTAATAACGTCATATATATATATATATATATATATATATATATGGTGGATTCTTGGGTGAGAGTCTAATTAGGTCCCTGATCTGGACCACGAAAAAAATACCAATAGATTAAATAGATGGTTCAGATTTATTCAAATTAAAAGCAAGAACATGTCTAACTTTTCACATTTAGGCCCCGTTTGGATTGACTTATTTTGAGCTTATGTGGGCTTATCTACTCCCATAAGCCTTTTCAAAGGTGTTTGGATAAATAAATAAAAATAGTTTATCATAGTTTCATAAGTTGCTTATGTCATATTTTAATAAGCCTAAATTTTCAGCTTACCCTCTGGCTTAACAAAGAGCTTATGAATTTATGTAACCTCCTTCGATTCTCTCTGGATCCACTATTTCAAAACATATATTTTAATTATAATGTTATTTATCTTTGGCGGTACATGAGTAACAAAATTGCTATATACTTATCTTACTAAATTAACACACATAACAAAGTTTTTTTTTTAAGGAAGATTTTTATTATTTTTTTGTTACGTAACAAAATGAAACTGAATATTAATATTTTTCTTATATGAATATTTTTTTTTTACGTAACTATATACTTATCTAATGTTAATTTTGTCTTATATGAATATTGATAATTTTTTTAAGGACAAACATTGATTATACTATATATATATATATATATATATAATTATAATTAATATATTATAATATTGTTTTTTACATCTTGATTAATTTTATAAAAAAAAACCTTGATAATTGTGGTTCGATTCTTTGATTTTTTTGTTAAATTAAAAATATTTAAAATTTCAATAATTGCTTATGTAATGTCATATCCAAACACTTCAATTTATGTAAGTACTTTTTAGTGTACATATCCAAACATAAATAGCTTATCAAGTATAAGAGCTTATGATGTAAGCTCTAATGTT
>Ga0315914_1003193_pt1 | contig 24962 bp, 18 predicted proteins | sample MpolenodulesMG_FD_203920 | JGI IMG/M metagenome (GOLD analysis project Ga0315914, IMG submission 203920) | Medicago polymorpha root nodule microbial communities from Los Angeles, California, United States - elongated nodules | ecosystem: Host-associated > Plants > Roots > Nodule | place: USA... | reverse complement strand
TGTTTGTGAAGGATTTGTTATTATGATGAACCAATAATCCCAAGGCACCTTTTTATTATTATTGTTATTTTATTTCAAAACAAAAACTAAACATTTTAACTTTTAAAACTTTCATTCTAATCATTGTTAAAAGTTAATTAAGTTCATAACTCCCTGTCGGAACGATACTCTATTTTTACTACTTCGGTAAAACCGCACACTTGCGGTTTTGCTCATCAGCAGTAAGGTAAGGAACCAATTCCATGAATTTGTGGTCTTAGTCTCTACAACTCTAAATGTCATAGGGAAGTATTGGTCATTTGCATCTCTACCAACTACAATCAATAAAATTCCTCCATAATGGGTTTCAGATGACAACCATCTACCCATATGAATGGCCTACATCATGATAAATGCCTTCTTGCATCCATCAAAACAAAAGTAGAATCTTCTAAACCTTGGTTCATAAGTTAGTGAAGTTCTCTCAGCATTAATCTTAAAAGTGTTTCCAGTTGACACCCTTCTAAGCTCAACTACATACCTCCAAAGTAAAGTATACTGTTTCTTGGCATCCTCTTCTAAGAGTTCCTTAGCCTTCTTTTTTGTCATCCGAGTTGTATGAAATGATACTCCTACTAAGTATGTTTTTCTCTGATCTATCATGATTTCAGTTACTTTCATCTCATATGTTCTGATTTTATCAAGGGCATATTTGGAAACAAACTTGGAATTTTCACTACCATTATCTAATACCCTTGCACACTTCTGGTCCCCATACCTTTCCTTTAGTTTAAATGTTAGGTTGTAAGCCACTTTGCTACAGTGGGTCAGGAAATCACAGTATTTCTTGCACACTATGTAACGCCCTATTTATTATCTAATTATTTTTGGTTGAGTTTAGAGTCTTTTATATGACTTATGTGATTTATGTTGATTTATGACGTGTTTTTGTGTATTAATATTTTATTTAAGTGGCTTTATATTATTATTTAGAAGAATATGTTGGGAATTAGAATAAATAGACTTGGAGGGGCTGGTTTAGAAATAATTAAGAATAAGTGGTGTTAATTAGAAAATCTGTTGAGTATATAAGGAAAAATAAGAGCCAGACAAATTAGGTTTTACAGAAGTCTTTGGAAGAAAGCGGAGAAAGAGGAGAACCAAGAGAAGAGAGAACCTGTAGAGTCTTGCAATCACCAATCTAAGGTAAGGGTGGGACTAATATTCTCTAATCTTAAGTGGTATAATACTGAAATTGAATTTAGCATGTAGTTTTGTTGTTGCTCATGAGAATTTGAGAATTAGGGTTAAGAATCAGATTTTGAAGGTAGAACTTGTAGGATTGGATGTTAAGAGTGTAGAAAGTTCGTAGAATTCATAGATAATTGATGTTCAGACTGTAGAGCGATCATAGGTTGAGTTCCCTATCAGTTTTGGAATTGGGGTTGATGAAAATTGGGTTTTTGGGGTTAAAAATCGCACTTCCCGACAGAAAACCTGTTACGTTCGCCACCGCGAGTAGATTGCTCGCCACGGCGAGTTAGGTGTAACAGAGAGCAGTGTTTGCTCGCTACCCACTCGCCACGACGAGTAACTGTGTAACAGAGAGCAATGTTTTCTCGCCACGGCGAGTAACATAGTAGTGTTGTACCTTTTTCATGTTCTTGTGTTGTAGTCATACATTTCTGTTTTGAATTAGCCTTAGTGCATACATGAAAGCTTAGGATGATGTTATCAGTCCTAATGGCCTTGTTTTGTAGGAATAACTTTGTTAATGAAATTATTACATGAAGGTATGTATATATGTTGATGATTATATGACGTTGCAATTAAATGATGAATATTTATGAGATTATAATATTGGAGTTGTCAAGTCGTCGATGTCGTACGTTGTTGTTGATTAAGTTGTTGAGTCCATGCATACTCATATAAAGTTGGGGGCTTGATGCTCTGCTGAATGTTAATCATTCATATCACGTTGATTTGAGAGCCTATGCTCCACACGTTGATTTAGGAGTTGATGCTCCACACGTTGATTTTAGGAGTTTATGCTCCACACGTTGATTTTAGGAGTTTATGCTCCACACGTTGAATTGAGAGCTTATGCTCTAACACGTTGATTGGTACCACATGCATATTGCATAGTCAAGTTGCTGTTGTGTCGTTGCATTGTTGTCGTTGTTGAGTTGTTGTTGTTGATTGTAAATGCTAAGTAGAGATAAATGAAACCTATGTGAATTATTATTGATAACAAGCATATGTGAACTATTATTGTTGTTAACTATTGTTGTTTAGGTTGTTAAATTCCGTTGATGAATTATATGCTTATTATTATTGAATGTGAAATCTCACCCCTTCTGTTTGAATATTGCCTCTACGTGGGTAACGTGCAGATAACCAGGATTAGCTGCTGATGTGAGTTGACTCTCTCATGCGTCGTCTTAGGGTCGCTCTGATACGTAACGGGATGGGGATAATTGCTTGTTTTCCATTTGTTGCGTATTATTTTTGGAAACCATGTCGTTGAACCATGTTGTCTTGGATTAAGATTTTTATTAATATTGTTTATGTTGAGGCCGTAGTGCCAAAGTTGTTGAATAATGAACTAAATTTTCCGCTGCGAAGTTAAATGAATTTTGACAAGGTTGATTTGAATAAATAATAACTTTACTCTATTTATTACTTGAATGTAGTGTGATATCCCGTTTTACATTGAATACTCTGATTATTTGTATTATTTACATTGTTGGGAAAACGGGGTGTTACACACTATCCTACACCTTTCTTTATAATTTTTTACAAACTTAATCTCGGTCTAATTTAATACATAACACTCGCTTATTACATCCTTAAACTATATTAGATACTTAAAATCCATACCCACTTTGAAAACATAGTTATTGGTTAGCTGACTCATCTTAAATACTCCCTCCGGTCTCAAATGTAAGAAACTTTTCATTTTTTAGATTCATTCAATAAATGATGTATGTAGTCCTTATTATATACCACATACATTATTTATTGAATGAACTTAAAAAGTGAAAAGTTTCTTACATTTGAGACCAGAGGGAGTACATCATAAATAGATGCTCTCTCATCATCATATACATCACGATCATCAGAATTTAATTCTTCACTCTCATACCCCTTCCCTTAATCAGGGTCAACCACATCATATCTAGTTACTACTTTCAACTTTATACCCTTATTAGACTTTAGTGCACCACTGTCAAAATTCACAAATTCATTTTGTTCTTCCTCAAACCTATCTTCAACTCCAGTGCTCTCTTATCTTCACTATCATCAAAGGTAACATTGTTAGCATCATCTTCACTGCTACTTGCACCACCTTTCTTCTCCTGCTCATCACCATTGTACATTAATAACCATTTTCCTTTGTTAGTGTTAACTACTTGAGAACTCTCACCCTTCTCAGTGTTAACTACCTGGGAACTCTCACCCACTTGATCAACAACATTATAGTTAGGAACAATAACTAATCCACTAGTTTCATCCACATTATGCCCAACAAAACTATTAACAAGAGAGAGTTTTTTCAAAGCATAATCTTTAATCTCACCAGCATTAGCATCTACTTTAATCACCCTAAAACTAACCTCTTCATCTAACATCCACTACAACTTATAAGGTTTTTTCATATTCAAATCGTTTTCTACTATACGTTTACATTCATTTCGATTTGAACAAGATTTGAAGTAGGTTTTGAATTTCGATTTCACTATGTCTTCACCTCTTTGGAACCCTAATCCTAATCCCCAATTCCCCAATTCGTTTTTTCTAATTGAAGAGAAGATGAAGATAAGGGTATTTTCGTCCTTTCACATTTGTATGAGAAGCCAGAGGTATTTTTGTCTCTTCACACCAACTTTTGCTTACTCAGAATGCCACTTAATCAATCAGCAGTGACGGCTCATCAGATTAGTGATGTGGCAATCATTAATTGAGTCGAGGGAGGGACATATTTTAAGTGATTAGTAATTGCAGTGGCTGTTTGACAAGATTAGAAAGTTCAGGGACCAAACTTTAAATGAGCCCTATTTGCAGGGACTAAAGGTATAAATAAGCCTTTAAAAAATAGCTTATTACAACAAACATCTTATCTTCTTCAAAAGTTTCCATAACCTATTGCAACAACGAAATCTCCTTTTACAATCTCAATTCAAAAATCTATGAGGGTTTATATCTGGATTTGGAATAGTTTTCCACTTCACCAACACATTGCAATCAATATCAAATTGATTCTCTCTTCGAATGTTTGATCTGAAACTTGGATCATCACATCCTTGGAATATCGAAAAGAAAAGGAGAGAGAGAAAAAAAGGTCGTGTTGAGTTTCGAACGATCACAAGGTTGTTTAATAAGAAGCATAGAAAGAAAGTGAACGTGCTTTGTTGTTCGTGTTGGTTATGTGTGGAGAGAGAGAAAGAGAGAGAGAGAGAGGAAAATCACGCTTTTGTTGTTGTTAGGCGTGATGTATGCTCATGTTATCTTGAATATTGAAGGGTGATTGCATCTTTTGATGGGTTTGTGTGTTGAAGATAATTGATTTTATGGGCCTGATTTGTGTGGGTTGAATATTGATGATTTTTCTTAGTTTTAGTTTGTCTTTTTAATAATAATTAGTGAGGTGGAATATTTTTTATTTTAAAATTAAAAAATTACACATGTGGCGTTTGACTCAGTCTAGTAAATTGCCACACATACGTTGGCTCGACCAAAATTGAAGAAAAGGACTACAATTGCAAAGGGGCCAATTTATAGGAGACTAAATTTGTCATTTTTTTAATAGGGGGGCAAAATCGCAACATTGATAAAGTTAGGGGCAAAAGTACACTTACGTCAAATATTTAAATAAAGTTAGGGGGCCAAATATTTTTAGCGATGTTGAACATGTTATTGTATTTGATGTATTCACAATTTGAATGAATGAATATCGTTTTGTTTTTAAAAAAAAATGAATGAATGAATATCATTTTGTTTTTTTTAAAAAATTAAAATAAAATGAACGAAAAAGAAAAAGAGAAAGAGGTTAATTAAATAAAGGAAATAGTCATTTTGCTGCTTGAATGTGTAAAGAGTAGCCACACTATTTTTTTTTTAAATTGGCATATATATGGGTTTTGCTAGAAGCCACCTATAAAGGTGTCTTTTAGCAACTCACACCTCAAGGTGTGATTTCCACTTTTTAGTTATAACTTTGTTAAAAGATACCTTCATAAAAAGTATCTTCTAGCAAAACCATATATATATATATATATATCAAAGGCCTAGCACAAGAAGTGCAAAACATGCAAACTATTACAAGAAAAAAAACCTCAGCTGCAAGCACAAAACCGCAACAGCAGGGGCTCATGGAAAGGGGCTCCTAGCACACTACTCTTGAATATATTAAAATTCTAAAATAGTATACGATTTTATATTTTGTTAGTCAAAATAGTCTCCAACGTTAAAATAGTCGTTCATTGTTTTTTTTTTTGAAGTTAAATAGTCGTTCATTGTTGATAACACTTTTAATATGAAGATTGATATGAAAGTATGTAAATATTTAATTGATACAACAATAAACACATATATTGACTAGCATAATGTACAATTAAAGATCATTTTAAATTTTTTGATACATTAAAAATATATTGTGTTTATTTGTTACACATTCAAGGATTAAATCGATTATTACCCAAAAATAAATATGTGAGTGAAACAGTCTCGCAACAAGTAGAGTAATGGTGACATTATCGAGTCCTTAAATGAAAAAAAATAAAACACCCTACTTTCATTGTTTGTTGTAACTGCTTCACGTAGTTTCACACAGTACGTAATTTCGATCACAAAAAAGTTTCATCGGAGGTTGGTAGCTGCTACCGAGTTAACGCAGTTACGGCGTGGGATCCAATCCCCTTCCATTGGTTGTTAGAGTGAGGTCAGTACAGCCGACTTCAAATTAGAAAATTTCTTCCTTTCCTGTTGGTGCATATGGTTTTGATGAATTGAGAAGGAAAGGCAATTAGAGAGCAATGAATGAATGAAGAAAGCATAGCAAAAATGAAAATGAAGAATTCTTACGACGAACAGAAACTAAGAGATGAAGTAATCTATCTTCATTATCTTTGGCAACAAGGCCCCCCTCCTCATCCTCATCCTCATCCTCATCCTCGTCTTCATCATGATCCTTTTCCACCTCCGCACACTAGATCCCTCCCTCCTGTCAATTCCAACACTTTCAAGAAAAGAAATAGGAGGGTCAACATTACAAAACCCGGACCCATTTCTTCTGAGAACCGGAGGGTCAACATTACAAAACCCGATTCACCGGGTTGGCCGGTCCCCGTTCCTCGAAACTCTCCTCAAACAGGCTGGCCCACACCAAACCCTAAATCAGACCCTCTTCCTCCTCAACCTCAAGAGATTGAGAGACTCTCTGCATTACATTTGCAGAACAAAGCCTGTAAAGCTTTCAAAGACTCTCTGCTTATTGATTCTGATGATGATGAAGATGAAGAGGACTATGAAGACGACAACGAAGACAGTGATGGTAATAGGTTTAAACAGTTTGAGAATTTTTTCATAAAAGTTTTCATGGAAGATAATGAACTGAGATGGTATTACCAGAGGTGTTTTGAGAATGGAGAGTTTTTATGTTTGGTTTGTGCTGCTGATAAGAAGAATAATAAGCATAAGAAGTATAAGGATTGTATTGGTCTTGTTCAACATTCCAAATTGATTTTGAGGACGGCAAATAAAGTGGCTCACAGGGCTTTTGGGGAGGTAGTGTGTAAGGTTTTGGGTTGGGATGTTCGTCGTCTTCCGACTATTGTCATCAACGGGGAACCTCTTGGCCCGGCTCAGTCACTGGTAGGTAATCATCGTTTTCATTGCAATTCCAATGTGTTTATTTATATTTATTTTTTTGTCTTGTTTCATCTTATTAGCAAGATTTTAAATATTAGAGTAGATAAAGACTCTGTTTGGTAAAAAATAACAGATAGCTGATAAGCTAACTTATAGCGGATGACTTATAAGCTAGCTTATTGAATTTGTAGTTTATGGTAAAGTAGCGGTTGAAGTAACTTATAGATATGAAATGACATAAATGTAGTGTTTGGTAAATGTTACAGTAGATAAAGTGTGTGTCAATATTTTCTGTCAACAACATTAGTAGTCCCTGGTTTTTGGAAGGGAGATGGTTTGGAAATTCATTTGTTGGTGGGAAATGGTGGATGAGTTCGTTTTAGGAAGGTTTGTTGGTTAGTAAATTCCCCTTTGTGTGAGCAGTTTCCTTGTTTATTCTCTTTAGAGATGAACAAGGAGGCAAAGGTGTCGGATATGTGGGTGAGAGAAGGTGATTTATGGATGTTGAATTGGTCTTGGAGGAGAAGGTTTTTTGTTTGGGAGAAAAACATTTTTGATCAATTCCGGGTGCTCCTTGATTCATTTGTTGGGAGTGAAGAGGTGGATAAGTGGGTGTGGTGTCTGGGCGAGAGTGGCGATTGCACGCTTAACTCTGCGTTCCTTTTATTGGAAGAGAGGTTTGTGGTTAACTCTTGTTTATGTTTGCTGTCCTGGGTGTTTCTGGGGTGTGGGTAGCCGGGGATTAGTTTTGCAGTATTTTTGTCCTGTTAAGGTCACCTGTATTTGGCTGCTGTTTCTGTTCTGTTTGTTGGTGTTTTTCCCGGGTGTTACGTGTATGGGCGGCACTTTTGTCCTGTTCCTTTTGTTAGCTTTTGTGCAGGTTAGTCGAAGCTATGTACATGCATTTCGGTTGGTTTTGACTGGATTGCATTTCCATAACTTTGGCTTTAGTGATTCAGATCGCTAGAGTGGCTGCTGCAGCTCGTATGCTTTTCCAGTTTTTGGGGGTACAGGACCTGGGTTGCAGACTTTCTGTCTGTTTTCCCTGCAGCTGCATGTTTGCAGTGGCTGTTGGCTTTGTTTTTGAGGGTGGCTGTCTTGCGTTAAGCGGCTTTGTAGCGGCAGCATAGTGGTTTTGAGATTTTTTCGGTGTTCGCTTATATACGGCCCCGTTTTTGTATTTTTTTTCCCGCTGTTGTGCATGTTGTACGAACTAATCTTTAGTAATACTTAGCAAACTCGATTTTTTTTTTTATGCCATAGTAACCCTTATGTGGGACAACAATAACAACATGGTTGCATCATTCAAGATTTTGAGCAATCCTTGCATGATTGAACTCGTCATTAATTTGAATTGAACTTGAATAAATTGAAATGTGAAGATATCATTTGCTTTTATTTCGGCTTTCAAATGAAGCTATGTTGTCAAAAGCGTACCATAGCGGAATAGTGTAACAGTAGTAGGGTTCAGTGCGACGCTTTTGGCCTGCGAGCCGCCATTAGTAACAGCGCTTATTGCGGCCCCAAACCGCTATCGCATCCGTTATTAGGATTTCAGGACGATATTCCTCAAATCCTGTTTTTTAAACTGTTGTCAGGGTAATGTTCTGTTATTCATTATGTTATGTTTATGTTATGTTCTTGCTCAAACAATCGTTTTGTTCTTCTTCCTACGTTTAGTTCAGTTTGTTATGTTAAGTTTTATTGCTCTGTACTTTAGGTTCTTCAATTATTAAGTATGACGGTCTCTTTAATTTTGTGTATTTTTCTATTCTTTAGTATTGATGTTTACATTGTGAACTGATTTTTAGTCTTTGCAATAGCTTCTATCCACTATACCCCTATAGCATTTTAGGTGGCCGGTGCTACGCGGCGCTATCTAGGATTAACAATATAGAAATGAAGACAAATTTATCATCCCCTTTAGAAGATGAAAAGACTGTTCAGACGCAACTTAAATAAAAATAAGGATAGGGAGAATAAAGACACTGCAACTGAAATATACTATTTAGTATAAACAAAATTAACTCAACCAAATCCATAATAAGGTTATTAAAAACAAACAACACTAAATTTTTTGGAATTGGAACGCAGACACTTTGAGATCATCATGTAAGATTTGAATCTAGAAACATAGATGGTAAAACAAATTAGATAGTAAAATCACAAAAAAGAATGTGAAACACTGGTTGTCACTCGCCATCATTCATTTTGTGTCCCCATGGAGCACAAACACTAGACATGATACTAGCACTGACACGTGAACACCAGGAATAATTTAAGAAAATGGAAGTGTTGAATGTGATGCCATGTGCCGTTGTCGTCTTTGTGCTCGGCACCGACACATGTCAGACACTTGACATGCCTTCAATATAGTGTCAGTGCTACATGCCCCAATCTAATTAAAGTGGTTGAACGAAGATGCCAGAAGAAGATGGATGACGCTGGCAGGAGTTGTAGCCAGTGGACAATAGAGGTTGACAGTACAAGAAGATGGACTGTTGGAGGGTGGTGGAAAGGAAAATTAAACTGTAAATTGGGCAATTTGGTCCAGGGTTCGCTCATGCATGCGAACTCTGACTCGTTGGTGTGTTAATGAAATACATGGAACTTATTAGATGGGTTGCGTTCATGAGTTGGCAGGTTTGAAAATGGAAATATGTTCACTGCACCAAACGAGTGTGCGGGTTTGCACAGTATTGTTTGGGGTTGGATTTGAACCACAAAATATACTGAACCAATTATTTTGGTTTGGGTTGGACTTTCAGGATGATTAGGCAAGACCCTAACCCTTGAACACCCCTCTTTGGATTGATTTAGAATGAAGTGGATCAATTAGTGTTTTGTTGAATATTATTCTAATCTGTGTATCTAACTTATGATTTATGTAAATTATTATTGTCACAGCAAGAAGTGATCATATTGGATTAAGATTTTGAATTTGGAATGCTAAACTTTGAACTTGTAGATAATCCAATGGATTAAGATGTTAAACTTCTTCCTTGCCAAGGAGAATTATTGTCGGATTCAAGCTGATACAGGAGATTAATAGAAAACTCGATAATCTAACTTTAACTACACCGGCCAGTTCTTTTGTTGTTAGTATGGTGGGTCTATTTCTCCTAGCTTTTGTCATTTGGTTGGCATTGTCAAAATTTTAAGATTTATCAAAGGATAACCAAGAGTAGGATTGGTGTTTGAGAAATTTAGGCACAAGGATATTGTTCCGTATTTTCGTGCAAATTTGCAGTATCTTTTTGTAATAGAGGATCCACCTCAGGATGATGTTTTCTATGGACGAATAGGTAAGAAACAATATTTGGTTGTAAGGTCAAGTGATGAATATAATATTAGGCTATGGCTCTCGCTACATGTGAACTCATAAGGCTGAAACAATGCAATGAAGGGTTAAAATTTGATGTTGAGATTGTGAGATTAATTTGTGATAATCAGGCAACTTTCTCTATAGCATCTAATCTAGTCTTTTACGATTGAACCAAGCATATAGAGTTTGATTGTCATTTTATTTGTGAGAAAATTACTTCTAAAGATATGCAATACATCCTTTGCAATTCAAAATATCATTTAATGGATTTGTGTGCCAGAGCTCTTTGGGGACCAAGGATTTCTGATACCTGTTACACGATGGATGCTTGTGATTTCTGCATTCCAACGTGAGGGCACAAGTTAGCTTAGAAAATAATTAATGTTCAATTTTCCTAGTAGCATTAGAATATATTGTATCATACGACTGATTGCTTTCCTAGATAACTTTTATCTTAGGAAATAATGCTTGTTTTTGGTTTCTCATCTGGTAAATTATATAAGTATCATTCTGTTTATACTCAGAAATTCCTCTCCACTTTTCTCTCAAGCGAGGATAAATTGTGTTCATATAGAAAAAAATGTGTGCATATATTTTTCAATCAAATTTTAGCCTCTTACATTATCCCCTAAGATGCACTCTCTCACTTTACAAGAGCCAATTTTATGTAGAAATTAGTCTCTGAAGGGAGTTAGTAAATTGGGAGTTGGGACGTATACTTTTGGCGACAAAAGTAATACAACATGTTTGAGTGATAAATGAATTTGATTTTCTGAGGAGTTTGAAACATGGCAGGGTGAGCCTAAGGAAATTGTTGCTGCTGATGATGATGATGATGGAAAGGATGGTCCCTGTGAAACAGAAGATATAGCTGTGTCTTTGGAGCACGCTAAGGATCCTGTTGAGGAGCATGCAAAAGGGGTTGATCAGAGTATTGCTGAGGTTAGATGTTTAAAAGTCTTTTCTTATTTTACCTTTTTCAGGTGAGATAGAAAAACTAAAAGTAGACTTGTAAACTCTGTTTTGATTGTTTTGTTTACAGTGTTCTTCCAAGGATGATGATAATGATGAAAATGGAGGAGGGGAAGTTTGATATGAGGTGAGACATTATTATCTTTCTCAAATTAAAAATGCTGAAAAGAAACATAGGGCCTGTTTGGATTAGCTTATTTTTAAACTTATGAAAAGTTGTTTATGCAAATAAAATAGCTTTTATGTTAATTCATAAGTTTTCACTAACGGATATTGTATCTTCATAAGGTGTTTTTTCATAAACTACCTTGACAAGCTTATGAATAGTACATAAAAGCTTATTTATTTGCATAAGCTGTTTTGCATAAGCTCAAAAAGTTCTTGCTTTGATGTTGTAAGTTGATGACTGCATTTTTAAGAAAAAAATTATTCCTTTTATGGCAATCCATTCCAAATCCAATGTCTTCATGCCATCAATAAACTAGTACCTTAAAATAACTAAAGCTCCCAATTGTTTCAAGATGCAGGGTGAGACTAAGGAGTAAGTTGTTGGAGCATGATGATGAACCAGTTGACTAGCATGCACAAGGAGCATGGCCGTCCTTTGGGGGTGCAACCATCTCTACAGAGCTCTGCCTCCAAAATATTGAAGTGTAAAAAAATAATTTTTATTATATGTGTAGGCTCAATGACCTTCACTCAATCTTTTGTTGAGAATTGCTCTTTAGGCACCTAATAATTGCTTACAAACATCTCAAATGACCCAAAATACCTCCAACAATAATTAATAACCGTTCACATCAATTTTTTTTCCTTATTTACTCATTGCTAATGGTTCAACTTCATCGCCGCAAAAGTGACGAAGCACAGTAAGAAATTTTTATGTGGATATTTTTTGTTAGTTACAATGATGACTATTTTTTTATTTTTTTTGTGAATGTTATTTATAATTTAAATAGCAGTTTGCACTTTTAGAACGGAGGAGATAAATAAGTGATAACTGGATCAATTACATAACATCAAACCCTAATTACTTACCATTCTTTGTATTTATTTATATTGGCAACAAATTATTTATTAATAACTATTAAAGACAATTGTTTATGTTTTGGTTTTCTGTGTTAAATCTGTTACATTGTCTTAAGCAAATTTTCTTTTCAGTGCCTCTATTCTTTGTTTGGGGTGAAAACCAAACACCTTTACATTAAAAAACAAAAAAATCCATGTACAAAGTGAAAGAGGAAGAAGATTAATATTATTGAATAGAGAAAGAGAGAAAAAGAAACTTATGATTTGTTCTAGAATAGATAGAAGTTAATAATTTTTTTGCATGACCAACGCTATATGCGATATTTCTAGAAGCTTCTCTTTGTTGTTGATTTCTAACCAACGCTCTATGCGATATTTCTAGAAGCTTCTTATATAGAGCGGCCTTTCCCAAAACCTATGATGCACGGATACAAACACTGGACATGACACAAACACTAACACGTTGACACCACTAATAATTTGAGAAATTCAATTAAGTGTAATTATATGTGTCGGTGTCGGACACAACACGTGTCTGACACCAGGACACACCTAATCGGAGGAGTGTTATCGTGTCTGAAACCAGAACACGTCTAATCTAAGGAGTTTCTGTCCTTTATAGCCCAAAACACTTCAAACCGCAACAATTTCTGAATTATACCACTTGTTATATATGTGGGGATGCAACAGCCAAAAGATGAAATTTTCTATGAATAGTTAACCCAGTAGTTTCAGCCATGTCCAAACTTTGATCCCTCTCCACTCCACTAGGCAATGACCAATCAAATTGATGAACAATATTAGCTAAAACCAACTCATTAACAACCATAGCAAAACTTATTCCAGGACAACCCCTCCTACCAGCACCAAAAGGAATCAACTCAAAATCATGTCCTTTAATATCAATTTCACTTTTCAAGAATCTCTCTGGTTGAAATTCTAGTGGTTGATCCCAATAACAAGAATCAGTTGAAATTGCATATCCATTAACTATTACTTGTGTTCCAGCTGAAATGTCATAGCCCATAATTTTGGTGTCTTGCATTGATTCCCTTGGAATTAATAAAGGTGATGGTGGGTGTAGTCTAAGAGTTTCTTTGATCACTGCTTTTAAGTAATCCATTTTGTTTAAATCTTGCTCAGTTATGTGAGTTTTTTGGCTTACCACATTTCTCACTTCATGTTGTAGTTTTTGCATTACATTTGGGTGTCTTAAGAGTTCTGTCATTGTCCATTCTAAGACTGCAAGTGTTGTATCTGTACCCGCACCAAACATGTCCTAAAGAAAAAAACATGCAACAATCTCTAATTACATTAGTATCATAAATTTTTTGTATCTTGTAAACATATTAAATAGTATATAGTTTAAAATACCAAACAAATAGAGTTAAAAAAAAAAATTACATAAGTCATATTTTTTATCCACATTTATAAAATTTGGTAATCGGGAGTTTACAATACTCACACATACGCATCAATTACGACTAGAACTGGACTCTGATACTAGACAAAATCACGAATGGCACGTATATAGAAGGTGAATGCATATGCTCTAACATTAATTAGATTTATTTTTTTGAAAGATCATTAATTCGATTTTAAAAAACATTATATATGAGAGTATAACATAATTCACCTTATCTCGTGAGCTTAACTCAGTTGGTATGGACAATGCATAAAATATGCAAGGTCCACCACAAAAAATAAAAAACACATAATTCACCTTATAGATATTTTTTTAGTTCTTTTCATGATAGTTGACTTCTTTTCATAGTAGACTTTGTTGTGACTTCTTTTCATGAGAGGCTTTGTTAGTCTTTTGGAATTGTTAGTTATATGTCGGATTCCTAACTAGAAACTAATTAATTTATAAAAAATAATAACAAAATTTGACGGATAAAATAACAAGTTCTTAAGGAATATAAAAAATAATAATAGTTTTGTCACCGGTTTATTAGAAAAAATAATTACTCAAAAACAATTTATTAGAAAAATACTAGAGTGGAAAATAAAAAAGAAAACGAAAATACACTCAAATATAGAATAAGAAAGTTGCTAAAACAAATAAAAACTCAATCAATCAAATAATATAAGTATTATAATTTAAGTTTCAAATATTAATTATGTCAAAGCTACATATGGCTTTAGGTTTAAGGAGGACTATTGCAAATATAATAGTACACATTTGGATTCTTCGCATTCACATGATGTTGCTAATCAAAACCGTTAGATTAAGATAAGATTGTTTACATAGGTTTTAATTTTATATTTTTGAATTAATTAATTGAATTAAAAATATTGATCGCCTGATCTTAATCTAATAATTAAATTGTCTAATGTTATCAATAAGTGGTATTCAAATACTCTTGTAAAAATAAATAAATTATTATTCAAATCCTACAATCAAGAAGATATACTAATTCTTACCATTATCAAAGCCTTGATGATTGTTCTATCAATCTCAAATCCAGTGGCATTTGTCCTTTGGATCCAAAGCAAAACATCTACAAAATCATTTTGTCCTTCATGGTCAAAATCACCAAGTCCCTTTTTACTTCTCTCCAACCAACTACTTACATGTTCTTCAACAACTTCATCCAAAAACTCATCAAACACCTTAGCCACTCTTTTAGCTCTACTATACAAACCATTAACTCTTCCTAACCAATCAAGCCAAGGTACATAATCCCCTAAAACACAAGCACCTAGCAACACCTCCAACTCAGCCACTGCTTCCCTAAGTTTTCCTTCACCTTCATCACTATATCTCTTTCCAAGTGTTGCCCTACACACAATATCATTAGTTGTTTCACATAACAAATTAGTTAAGTTCATTGGTTGCAACAAAGAATTAGAACACCACTTTCTTATCTTTTCAATCATTATCACACTTTCCTCTTCTCTTACTACACTAAAAGATTGAACCTTTTTGGTACTAAGAAGATGTAAAACACATATACTCCTTATTTGTCTCCAATAGTGACCATAAGGAGCTGAGGCTATATCTCTTGAACCATACCAAAAGATATCAAACACCTTTCTATGTGGTCTATTGCAAAAAACAAGGTCATATGTTTTGAGGATTTCACACGCAGCTTTAGAATTTGAGACAACAAGTATTGGAACATTTCCAAAGTGAAGTAACATTAAAGGACCATAGATTCTTGCTAAGGATTTGAGTTTGTGGTGAGTGAAAGTAGCTAGTTGATGGAGATTTCCTAGTATTGGATGTTTTGGAGGAGATGGTGGAGAGTTTTTGTTGATTGAAGAGTTTGAATTCCATTTGGCTAGTGAAGATAGTAAGGTGATGACAAGCATAAGGATAGATATTAAGAACAAGAATGAATAGGTTCCATGTAGAAAAGGCAACATTAGCTTTTGCTTGTGGATGTTCTATAATGATTCTCTATTCTCTTTTTCTTAGTTTGTCACAAGTCTTAGCATGAATGGGGACAATATATTGGCAAATACAATGGACTAATGGAGTACATTAACTGTTTCCTACAAGGAAAGATGTGAAGATAGAAGATCTTCTTAGTCAAAAGACACTTATAAATGTATTTTATCTCCCTGTATATGAACTTATATCTCAGTCTTCCCTTAAAAAAAATGTTTAATAGTAGTTTTGGTCCTCTGAATATTAGGAACTTGTGATTTTCGCCCCCTAATAAAATAAAATACAATCCAGCCCCCTAAGTACCGCCTCTTTTGCAGTTTTGGCCCCCATACCAATTTTGATGAAGTCAATGCTAACGTGAACGCAACGTGTGTAATATTTTTATTTTTTATTTATTTTTTTAATAAAAAATAATTATTTTTAATAATTAAAAAAATAAAAATAAATAAATTACACATGTGCCGTACAGGTCAGCATTGACTTGGTCAAAATTGACATGGGGCCAAAACTACATAATGGACAAAACTTAGGGGGTTGGATTGTATTTTATTTTGTCAAGGGACAAAAATCGCAACTTCCTGATAATTAGGGGGTCAAAACTGCTATTAAACAAAAAAACTTATATCCCAGTCTTATTTTCATCCAATTTAAAAATTTATAATGTTGGCATATATATATGAACTCAAATAAGTAAATTCAAACATTTTATGTCCCTCTATTTCAAATCTTATATATTTTTATTTAAATTTTTTAAAACAAAAAAATTGTTAAAAAAATTCATGATATTATCAATACCCTTGAATTGAGTTAATTCTTACAAAATTATTTACGGTAGAATATCTATAAACTTTTTTTCGGAGAGGAATATCTATACAGTTATAATATTTTATTTTTTAAAAGAATATATACCGTTATCATTGAAATTTAATTTAATGAATAATTAAATGTGTGACAAGTCGTCTAATTAAAGAAAAAAAGTTGTCGACACTACCAAAAAAAGTCAGTTAAACACTACCAAAGGAAAAAAGAAAAAAAAGTTGTCTAGATTTTTCTTTTCCTATACACATTATGTATTAAGTTAGTGATGATATTAATTTCAAGAGTTTGAGGTCCGTTTGTTAAAAAAAACACCTATTTTTAGGGATGTATTAAGTTAGTGTGATATTAATATGGTTTTCACATAGTTTCTCAGCCATATGTTTATGTGTTTGGTCCACTTTATAGACAAAAAACACCTATTTTTAAGGATATATTCCTAACACCACCACAAAAATATTTGATTATATCTAAATGTTTTAAAATTTATCATAATATTAAAATGGGTTAATTAAGTTTTTAGTCCCTATAAATATTCACAGTTTTGTTTTTAGTCCCTACAAAATAAAATCACACTTTTTAGTCTCCGTGACATTTTCCTTAAGCATTTTAGGGACAAAAAATGTTGATGGAAATTTTTGATAGGGACTAAAAATACTGATGGAAAAAATTTACAGGAACTAAAAATGCTAATGGAAAATTTTATAAGGACTAAAAAGTGTAGATTTTATTTTATAGGGACTAAAAACAAAATTTTAAATATTTATAGGAACCATTTACTTAATTAACACTTGTCTTTAATTTTATAAATTATTCAAAAAAAATATTTTTTTTACCACCCACCCTAAATCTTCAACTCTCACAAATTTAATGAATACAAATGCTATGTATAGTGACTATTTTTTTTCTTTTTCACGAGGTGTGTTATTTAATTGCACATGTACCATTGTCCATTACCTATATTTATTTTTTTTATAGGAAATAGCTTATAGCTTTTCATTAGAAATTAAAGATCCAATACAAGAAGGTACAACATTAAAAGTTTGGGGACTAGCTAGGAGTATGGCCTCTCTTGCAAGAGTATGAGCGACCATATTCGCTTGTCTCCTATTAAACTCAACCTTAGAGTTTTCAAACTAAATACAACATCAACGTCTACAATCATCAATGATTGCGCCAAATTCAGATATATCATTTGCTTCCTTTAATGTAATAATCTACAACCTGTTTGGCATCCATCTCAAAATCGACGTTAGTGAGTTGCATCTCATGTACCCAGCATATGATAGGCCCAAAGCTTCACCTATACTTGAATCACATATAGGACTAGACCGTAGTGTCTTTGCTGCCACAAACTGTCCAGTTTCATCCCTTATACACATACCAAATCCAATAACATTCAAGGAACTCGAGAATGCAGCGTCAACATTACATTAAGCCTTCCCCTCCCTGGTTTTTTGCCATTTGATATACTGTTGATGCGCTGAACTGCTGCTGCTAGCTGATACGGTGCTGACAGCACGCGAAACAGACTCCTGTTCGCCTTCTCCCAACACAGAGTTGTTGCTGCTAGCTGATACGGTGTCAACAGCACGCGTAACAGGCTGTTGTTCGCCTTCTCCCATCGCAGAGCTGTTGCTGCTAGCTGATGCGGTGCTGACAGGACGCGTATCAGGCTGTTGTTCGCCTTCTCCCATCGCAGCTCTTGCTGCTAGCTGATACGGTGTTGACAGCAGCAAAAAACCCCTTTGTGGAATCTCATGAACATTTTTTTTACTTGATACAGCATGACTCTTTGATGAAAAATTAAAAATTGAATCACACACTCTCTTACTAATTAATATATTTGGTTGTTGCAGTGAAGTAGGATTTGACCTAAAGCTTGAAATAAGATAAGGAAGACTCTAATAATTTCATTCAATTGGAACAGCTGTCATCAACAGTTCTTCTAATGGAACCACACATTCCATGAACTGATTTACTACAAATCCATAATTTATATAATATAATGTTTCTTTTGTTTCGAAAAAAAAAATCAATAATTTATTTTGGTGCATGAATCTTTTTACAATATTGATATTTTAATCATTCGGAGTGTAATTGCATACTTAAGGTGAGGTGTTACTATTAATCAACTTAATCTTAATAATGTAGATAATTAGGATTTATTTCCCCTAAAAAAATTCATAATTTATTTATATCTCTTACTCTTGTATAAAAAGAATCTTCATTGTAACAAAAAATAAGATATAAAAACAGTCTTCGAACTCACTGCATACATTTCAGACTATAGTATGGACTATGACCTTTTTTTTTTGTGGTGGTCGGGATTTGAATTCTGGACCTTGCATATTTTATACATTGTTTAGTATGGACTATGACTAACTTAAAATAATATAACACTCAAATTTTAGTTGTTTAACATTTGTTACAGTAAAAAAAGATATCATGAAAATTTTGCAGGAGTTGATAGACATAGACATCTACTACATTCATCAACATTATCAATTGATTGCTACTACATTCCTCATTTTCGATTGATCTGAACCTAACAGGTTTCCAAATTAGGGCATACGCCTTCAGCAAAGATGAAATAAAAAACATAACAAATGTAATAAAATATCATTCTAGATTGTATATATCCACTTTAACCATCCATCCTTAACGCAAATTCCTCAAAATATTCCAAAGAGTCTCTATGCCAGAGTATAAGTGTGAAATCGGATTATGCAAGTGTTTGCATGAACGGATAAAGTGGAGAAAGAAAAAAACAGTAACCTCGTCGTATAATACAAAATTACAGTGAATCAGTTAGTTGATTTCAAACCCGCAGAATAAAAGAAATGTAAGCGAGTTTTCTTTGTTGATCATTTACGAACCATTAACCGGAGGTGTGGAAGACTTTTTCCCCTCAATGTCCATTTCTTTTACACTATCACTTAGGGAACATGGTTCACATTTCTTCTCCCCTTTGCCGGTTTCAGGATTATCATCCTCATCACTCTCATCCTCGACATTAGAACTCTTTTGTCGATGCTCTTTCACTTTAAGATATTCATCATAGTGGGCCTTTCTGTGCTTTCTAAATTTTTTGCTCCGATCTGTTTCAGAATCTTAACAATCCAACCAACCAAAGAAAGTTCAAGTAAGAAAAGGAGAACAAGTAATTTATCAATAAAACAGCAAGTAACTAGTATAAATTGAGTTTTGTAATACAAGTATAACACAAGTATATTTATCAATAATATAAATTTTCAATCTAACAGTGAGTTTTGTAAAGTATCATGGAATCCATGGTTCCACAATTACGTATGCAGAACTGCCATATTATAATCCATGATTTGATAATTACGTGTCAGATCAAATGTAAAAACCTAACTTCACCATATTATAATTCTTAACTGTACATGTCTAGAATTATTACTCAGATGTTTCAACTACTTGAAGCAAAAATCAGTTATTAAAACCAAAATTCTCATGAAGGAGAAGCAGAAACAGCCATCAAGAGTAATGATCTTAGTCAATATTAAGCTTTTATATTGGACCTAACTCATCCTTACAAAACTGGCTTGTAAGGTGAGAGTTGCCATTTTATAAATTCATGCAAAGCCTTATCTTTATCCTATGTGGGACTTGAGTTTTTCCCAATAGTCAGAAATATTAAATGAAGATAAAATCATAGTATCATACCACCACCATCTTGTTCCATTGATTCTAGCTCATCCTCAGATGATGTCCAACCAAATGATTGTCCAGTGCCTCTTTTGCTACTAGAGCCTACATCATCACTCAGAGCAGTCCATATTGCTTCAACTTGTGATGCACGCTTGTCATCATCAATACTTGCATCAAAACTTCCTCGTACAGGGGATAAAGAACCTAAAAATTAAGGGTAATCCAGACAAAAATATTATCTCAGAACAAAAGTTTACACACATACAGTGTCTAGAAACTACAGTAAACGAGCAGGTTTGAGAATAAAACCTCACACAGTTATATTAACAGAGTTTGTTTGAAATATGTTTTCACATGTCTAAACCAAACATGTCAAAGACAAACTATATTCTAGCACAAGAATAAGAGCACTATTATAACTATTAACTATAGTAAAAACTAAAAGTAAAATAACCCTTCCCTTTTTAAGTAATATCATACTATTATTTGAATATATAGCCATACTCATGCATGAATCTAAAGTAATGGAAACATGAAGTTTACGTTATGTTCTTTACATACAGTCGTCATCAATCATAGGATGATATGGAGTCTTAGGCTCGGTAATTTTCTGCCTCACAGGTTTGTTTGCCTCAATTTCTCCAATGTTAGCCTCATCCCACCTTACACGTCCCCTACAATGTGATACCAATGTGAGATTCATTTTATTAAAAACAAACTGACGAGTTAAAAGCAGGACAGTAATAAACTGAAAAGATCACATAAATGCTTCTAAAATACATATCCAAATATGCATAATTAATGAAAATATGAAGTTTAAACGTTCTTTTTTATATAATTATAGAATGATATAGACTGTGGACTCGGGCTCGGAAAAATTATGTCTCAAAGGTTTGGTTGCCCAGATTTCTCAGACAAAAAAACTTCATTTGAATGTTTCTATAGTATATGGTCCAATCGCAAAAAAAGAGCAGAAGTTCCATTGATCATTCTCCATTTTCATCTTTTAATCATCATGTGCTTTCATTAAACAGACACTACTCCTTTTTTTCTATAATTTGATGTCAGTTCAATACAAAATGTTACCATCCTGCCTTCGTATAGGCTTCTTGTTGAGCAAGTAATAATCTATGAGGTAGTTATCAGGGATTTTCCTTTGGACTAAACGGGAGTTATTTGGTTAGTTAGCGCTCTTTGGAGGGCAGAAAACAGGAAAGAGGGTGATATAGATATGGTTACTAACTCTAGCAGGATTTACTTTCTCTTATCTACTCTGGTCAGATGTAACATTGGTGGTGATGACAACCACGTGTATTTTTTGGCAGCATTTATCAGTTATCCCTTCAGAGGCTCTCAATATCAGATCACACTTTTGGTACCAATTTCTCGGATATATATATATATATATATATATATATATATATATATAACCAATTATAAGTTCCACTAGATTGCCTAAGCCTTTAGAAGAGCTAGTCCTTAACATAGTATCCTAGCTTCTATAATCAAGAAGTCAAGAGTTTTTTTTCCCATTGCTCCTTTGACTTGCATTTACTTCCTAAATAATTTGCATCCACTTACTCGTCCAATCCAAGTATTTTGAATGTTTATTTGAACTTTAAATGCCCTGAATTCTTGTCTAAACCTTTATGTTAATCGATTATCCAATTTCTACAAAGAACCAATTGCCCTATTATGAAATCCAATGTGAGAACTAGGTGCTCTAAAAGTGTTTGTGCTTAATATTTAAACTCAAGAAGAAATGAAGCATAATGGATTGTGGTGTGTGTGAAAACTGGCTTCCCGCATCAAGTTCACGGTTTAGGAGTGTTTATGCAGGACTGTGTGTCATAGAGCTGCTAGGACCAATACTATTACTTTCTGTACCCGGCTACCTTGAACTACATAGAAAAATAACATGGGCCATGCGAAAGTTTAACCACCGAACACAGAATGTTGTATCAATCCAACTCAGAAGTGCTTCAGGAAAAAATGAAGGTAAGGTTCTAGTAGAGGTTTTATATTATGGTGTACAAGGTTAGTGATAAATTTTGAGCTGTTTATTCATCCATGTTCACGCTAATTTGTTTCATATGCAAATCATACAGATTCCTAAGTTTCCTCATTATAATACACAATATGTGCTGGCCATTCAGCTTTCACACCCAGTTTATAATAAAATAAGCAAACAAATAAACAAAAGAAGGTTGTATGCATTACTTCATTTTGGTAGTCAGATTAGCTCTTCAAACACCAAAAGTATGCAAAGAAATCCCCTCACGTGGCTTGATCAACCTGAGAAAACCATAAGTTTTTGCAGTAAGTTCTCAAGATTGAAGAACTCAAAGGATAAATAGAAAACAATAGACAAACAGAGAAAAGTTGTAAAAATCACTGCCACACAATTTAGAGAACGCCAGAGCAACAAGGAACATATAATAAATTGAGTGTGTGAAATAAAAAAGTATTTGATGAAAGAAGCAGAGGGAAACCACATCCAAAATAACAACAAAAACAACCAAGCCTTATCCCACTAAGCAGGGTTCGCTACATGAATCAAACGACACCATAGCATTCTATACAAAAACCATGTCTTTCTCCAACTCATTAACGCATGCAAATTAAGAATCTAAATAAATAGAATGTCTTATTAACTAATGCTCATACTTATTACGGAAAAACAAAGTTGATTGAGTACAAACATAACAAAAAGATCACATATCAACGTACCACCAGCTAAGATTTTCAACAGAATAATAGAAGAAAATTAAAATGCTGTCTTGTTATATCTAAAGAAGGAAAATGAGCTCCAAAACAGGAGGTTAACGGGGTCATGAGGCATCTGTTCCAAGCCCTACTGTTTATCGCAGGCATGTAATTCTGTGTCTTTGTTTTCAACTTGCAATGGTTTTTATACTCTTACACTCAAATCCATAAAAATTAAAGGAATATGCTTCTGTGGACAATTCAACAAATTTTATGAGCATAAAACTCTACAGCATCCACATGAACTAGAAACTCAAGATTATCATTAAGCCATAATATTCTGCCACTACAGACATCGCAAATTCTAAACATCCAGCTCTAACGTATGTTTCTATTTTCTAAGTATTCTTTTTATCCAAGATCCACTGTATCCCAAATTTTTCAACGAAGGACTAATCATCGTCGTAGTATGCAGCTACAACTAGCCAAACGTTTTTGGACACTGCCGTGAATCGAACCTGCGAGCACCAGGTCGACCCCAGAGTGTCCAAATGTCAAATTAATAGACTCCGCCCAAAATATTAACAACTAACTGAGGCATTTAACAATCAATCAATATTGTTAATAAATTCCTAAAGGTTTTATTTTTTGAATTAAATTCCTATTTTGTCAAACCCTAAACCTTGTTAATGAATTAGATAGTACAGTCCCCTCAAACCAAGCTTAGATATATTATGAAGCACCGACTCATTCACAAACACGACACGGACACGTCAACACCAATAATAATATTAGAAAATAACATAATAAAATGTAATTATATGTGTTGGTGTCATGTCAATGTCGTACACCATACATATCCGTATCCAACACAGGACCCATGTAATCCGAGGAGTATATGTGCTCAATAAATTTCACATTGAAAAAATAATACTATCATAAATCAATATAAAGCAAAGTTCATTGTTCATCATACAGAATATTAGAGGACAAAAAAACAAAACACCTAATTTCAATTGTTAAAGTATAAGTATATATCCAATAACCCTAATTCCAATTCAATTACAATTCCAATTAAACAAGAAAAAACAAAAAATTCAAATTCAAAATCGTAACAATTAAATACATTTCTCAAATGAAGGAAAAAAAAAATTAAATTTACCGCAGAATATAAAATCCAAAAACTTCGCATTCAAAAGAACAAACAAACAAACCCTAAAGTGTTGTTGTTATACCTTGAAATTGAAACTGAAACGGAAAATGGATTTTTTGTGGTGTTAAAAGTTGATTCTGCATAAGTCAAATAGTTGCAAAAGCGCGTTTTGTAGAATCGAAAATTCTTGTTCGTTTAATGTTTCTGTTTCCAATACTACCCCTTTTGTTTATCCATATTACGAAAGTTCACAAATACAGATTCTCTGCATTCACAGTCAGGCAAATGTGAGCCGTGTGATTCATCTAATGGTTCAAATACAACATGTTACAATATTCCTCTCTTTGATAAATTCACAGAACATTTTATACCTTATCTCTCTTAAACAAACGAAAAGTGCATCTTGGTGAAGCAGCGCCGGCGGAAGGGATGTGGTGGACGGTTCATTTCTTCCGAGATAAGATGTTTTGTTGTCTTGGTAATACAGCTGAACACGTGGCAAAATAATATACGGTTGATTAATCTAACGGTTTATTATTTTCTGACTGCAGCGACCGCGTGAAAGAGTCAACTGCAGTAAATCTTAATCCGAAAGTTCACTTCATTTTATATATTTGACTTATTTACACTTTTAGCCCATGCAAATAAGGCAAATTTTAAGTTTGGTCACTGTATTTATTAATTATTTCAATTCGTCGTTGCAAGATTTTTAATCACTTAAAATTTGGTCCCTCCACCCAATTAATCACTGTCATGTCACTAATCAGTTGACTGGTTAAATGAGTTGATGATTCAGCAAAAGATGGTCTCCTTGGAAGTGCAAGGGGGACATGACTACTTCCGGTTTGTGGAAGGAACCTGTATAATTGTTTTGTGTCTTTCTTCTCTCTCTCTCTCTCTCTCTCTTTTTATCCACTGCATTTAGATTCTGATTATCACTTCAGAAGTTGAACTCTATCTGCTTCTGATCAGTGACTTCAGTAGGAGAAAACGAAGAAAAAACTAACACAATTCAACCCCCCCCCCCCCTTCTTGTGTTT
>Ga0315914_1003192_pt1 | contig 24965 bp, 11 predicted proteins | sample MpolenodulesMG_FD_203920 | JGI IMG/M metagenome (GOLD analysis project Ga0315914, IMG submission 203920) | Medicago polymorpha root nodule microbial communities from Los Angeles, California, United States - elongated nodules | ecosystem: Host-associated > Plants > Roots > Nodule | place: USA... | reverse complement strand
AAAAAATGGAAAAAAAACTTTACAATATATCCTTCAAATAAAAAACTTCACAATATATATATATGTATATATATATATATATATATCTTAGTTTATTCAATCTATTATTTAAAAAATGAAATAATTATGATCTGATAAATAAATTTTTTAAATATCAAACAACATGGAATTGGAAATTGACAAAATAAGTAATGAAAAAATAATAGGCAACATCGTTGCAATAATTATTGTCACCATTATAGGGAAACATGAATATTATCGTCAATGATACTATATTTTCCACCATTAATGGATATTATCCTCATTTGCAAAAGCCTCGGGTACATCGCCTCAAAATGTACAAAGAGATATCACAGTCTAATCAATAGAAATTAAAATCTCAATAGAATTATTTAAATTTAATCAAAATTATTAACATTTATACGTAAATTATTTGAGTTTATACTATTCAATAAATTTAAAGGCATTCAAAACAATTTTATTTAATTAGGAGTTATAATCTTCATATAAATAAAAAAATCTTCGAAATTAGAATTTGTTGAAGTTTTTTTCTTCAAAATTATTCTTATTAATTAGGATTTTTCTAATCAAGAAGTGCGTACCTTTTTTTTTTGTCAAAAAATGTGTACCTATATATATATATATGGTTAAACATAAACTTTTTTGAAAAAAAGGTTAAACATAACATTGTAACTCACACATAAAAATACTTTCCTAATTATAAATTTCATGGAATTAAGAACAGCGAAATAGAATATCAATCATAATTAAATAATTTAGCTAGATTAACTAATCTTACCAATATAATTTATGCCCCTTCGTTCCATTCAAATGCATATAGACAAAATCATAACAAAAAATTACGCAATCCTCATTAATATAATAGATATAATAGAGTAGCTCATTGCAATAAAATAGCTATAATAGAGTGGCTGATTGCAATAAATTTTTTATCTAGATTCTTCTCTAAGAATGACTAAGTTAGCGACTCCCCTTTTGGATCTGAAAATCTTCCAGAAGAAAGTAGCATTAGCAATTAGATTCAAATAAAAAAGTAAATCAACCCCATAAGCCATCAAGAGATTAAAATTCCATGCTTTTTAAAATACAGAAAAGGCCTTTTATGCCTTTTTTATAGGAGGAAGAGGTAGATGAAAATAATGAAAAACAAATTGTCTATATATAAGAAAAAAATTGTGTCATGATCAATGTTGATTGACCGATAAAATATAAATGAGTCATGATCTATTTTGATTGGTTAATAAAAAACATTAAATGAGATGGAAAATGTGAAGACGCCATGTGTACTTTTGTATTATACTCTCTCCGTCCCAAATTGTATGACGTTTTGGGCATTTCACACATATTAAGAAATGTAATTAATATTGTGTGAGAAATAGATATTATGAGTTGTTTTACAAAATTGCCCTTAATAAATTATATGGGAAAGATAAATGAATGAATTGAAAGAAGAGAGTAATAAATAGTTAAGGATATAAGAGGAAAAATAACGTTAATATTTCATTGGTATTGTAAAACGACATATAATTTGGGACAAATATTTTTTCTAAAGTGACATACAATTTAGGACGGAGGGAGTATAAACTATAAAGATATGGGAAATGTGAGTGCCTTATGGACAATTTTCAAGGACTTTAAATACTCCATCGGTCTCTTATTATAAGCCTCCTTAACAAAAATCACAAATATTAAAAAAAAAGTTGATGGTGTAACTAATGTGTTCATTTTGTGTGTGAATGCTACTAAATTGTTTTTTGGTAATACGTGTATGAGGAATGCTAGCAACACACATCCTAACACACATTTTTCAACACTCTATCTTTGATTGGTTAAAAGTTACATAGGTCCCACCAAATCATGTGGGTCCCATATAAATTTGGTGGGTCTCATATGAATTTTAACCAATCAAAGAGAGTGTGTTGAAAAATGTGTGTTATAATGTGTCTTGCTAACATTTCTCATACGTGTATAGAGATTTATAATTACGGATTAAACTTTTTTTTGAAAAAGTGTTTATAATTAGGGAAGGAGGGAGTAGTAAATTCTTATTAAAATATGTGTATTCGATCCGTTGAGAATTGAAATGTTTGACTTTTTTTAAAGAATATTGATAATTTACTTAATTTAAAATGGTTAAAAATGTTTCAAAGACACTTAGCGAGACCAATATAATGTCAATAACACTTGTAAGTTGTAAGTACTATCCCTAAAAAAAAAAAACACTTGTAAGTACTAAGAGGTGGGATACTCTTGAGATTGTGACATCTTTTTTAAAGAATCTTCTCTATTAGTACCAGGAAATTACTCCCTAGTATTATGAGAATTTATTTTTCCCTCCTTTACCGACCCACATTTATTTGACTCTAGTAGAGACTCAAAAGTCCTTTTGTCTCCCACATTAATCACTTATCTCCCACTTTCATTTTCATATTCATCAAACCAACTCATTCATTCATGGCTTCCATCACAGATAGATTCAAGTATGATGTTTTCATCAGTTTCAGAGGTGAGGATACTCGCTATGGTTTCACCGGCTATCTCAAGAAAGCTCTTGATGACAAAGGAGTTCGAACTTTCATGGATGACGACGAGCTTCAAAAAGGAGAAGAAATTACACCATCACTTCTCAAAGCAATTGAAGACTCTATGATGGCCATTGTTGTTCTCTCCAAGAATTATGCTTCTTCTTCATTTTGCTTACAAGAATTTTCAAAGATCCTCGATTCTATGATGAAAGATAAGGCTCGTTCCATTCTGCCGATTTTTTATAAGGTTGATCCTTCTGATGTACGAAAGTTGAAAAGGACTTATGGTAAGGCAATGACTATACATAAGGCCAACTCTGATCTGGATAAATGGAAGGCATCTCTTCACCAAGTTGCTAATTTTTCTGGCTTTCATTACAAAGGGTATATTTCTATATCTTTTGTTTTTCATCTCACTTGTCCCTAAAAAAATTAGTACTTTTATTGATAGATAGACGAAATCGCAATAATTATTAAAAATTATTAGATAAATAGTTAATAATATTGTGTTGATATTTTAAACATGAATGAGATGTCACATGTTCAAGTCTTGGAAACAACTTTTTGTGTAATAAAACAAGGTAAGGTTGTGTACAATACACCAAAATGGTGGAACCACTTTCCAGACCTTGCGTATGTGAGAGCTTAAGAGCACCAGGCTGCCCTTCTATTGATATTTTAAAGTTACAGATAATATAAGATAAATAAACCAAGTGATTAAACCCAGCTGGTTAATGATCTCCCACTAAGACAAATCGTTCGAGAGAATTCGAGTTCGATTCCTGGTAGCAACAATTTTTGGCCAGACTTTATTTTCTTTTTGGTCAAACTTTATATTGTTCCCATCGGAAATTGAACTCAAAACAGAGGACATTTTTAGTTATATAAAAAATAGACTTACATTCACTTTCGACCCTCCATATATCGTAATTGTGCAATTTAGTCTCTTATCTTTTTTGAGCAATTTTGGCCCCTTACGATTTCTTCCTATATGATTTGGTAGTTCTCAATAACTTTCCTCCAAATTTACGTTGTGGCAACATGATTTATTGACGTGACACTAAACTCATGACTTTTCTTTAAAATTAAAAAATTAAAACTCCAAAAAATGCCAAAATGCGTGGCTCCCTAATTAAAAGTTTGGTTCGCTCTCAAGTGTACTAGCTGATTTTTCTCATTTTTTGAATTTTAAAGAAGAGCCACACGACTATGAGAGTTGAGTGTTACGTCAATAAATGATGTGAGATTAACATATATTTTGGGAGAGAAACTATCAAATAATGGGAAAACATAAGGGGGCAAAATTCCTAAAAAAATGTGGGGGCTAAAATCCTACAATTGCGATAGATGGAGGGCAAAAATTACAATTAAGCCTAATATATAATCAGTGTTAAAAACATAGACATATGCACTTGAATAACATCTTATCTCTTATTGGATAGGGATGGGTATGAGCATGAGTTTATTGAGAAGATTGTTGAACAAGTCATAAGAAATATAAAACCCATTGTCTTACTTGTTGGTGATTACCTAGTTGGACTGGAGCACCAAAAGCAACATGTGACTTCACTTTTGAATATTGGGTCTGATGATACGATCCACATGGTGGGGATCCTTGGGATTGGTGGAATAGGCAAAACCACTCTTGCTATAGAAGTTTATAATTCGATTGTTCATCAATTTCAATGTTCCTGTTTTGTTGAAAAAGTCAGAGAAAATTCTGATAAAAATGGGTTGATACATCTCCAAAAGATCCTTCTGTCTCAAATTGTTGGAGAGAAGAACACAGAGATAACAAGTGTTGGGCAAGGAATTTTAATATTACAAAAAAGGCTTCCACGAAAGAAGGTTCTTTTGCTTCTAGATGATGTTGACAAGGAGGAGCAATTAAAGGCTATTGCTGGAAGTTCCGATTGGTTTGGTCCAGGCAGTAGAGTCATCATCACGACTCGGGACAAAAGGTTGCTAAAATGTTGTGGGGTTGAAAGAATATATGAAGTGAAGGGATTGAAGGATGAAGATGCTTTTGACTTGGTGGGATGGAAAGCTTTAAAAAACGATTATAGTCCAAGCTATAAAGATGTTTTATTAGAACAAAAGTATGGAAGAGAATTAGATGTGGACGAATTGCGTAGACTGAAAGATTTGAAGAATGACAAAGGTTTTTCAGGTTATGCGAATGTTTTAAAACGTGTTGTAGCATATGCTTCTGGTCATCCACTTGCTTTGGAAGTCATGGGTTCTCACTTTTCTAATAAGACAATAGAACAATGTAAAGATGCACTAGATCGTTATGAAAGAGTTCCTCATAACAAGATCCAAACGACACTACAACTGAGCTTTGATGCCTTGCAGAAAGAAGAGAAGTTTGTTTTTCTTGACATTGCTTGTTGCTTCAAAGGATGGAAATTGACTAGGGTCGAAGAAATACTACATGCTCATTATGGTGATATCATGAACGATCACATTAATGTGTTGGTGGAAAAATCTCTCATAAAAATAAGTGATTCTGGTAATGTGACATTACATGATTTAGTAGAGGATATGGGGAAAGAAATTGTTAGACAAGAATCACCTGAAGATCCTGGAAAACGAAGTCGGTTATGGTCTTCTAAAGATATAATTAAAGTTTTACAAGAAAATACAGTGAGTATATTATTTCCTCCATTTCAAAATACATGTTGCTTTTGGAGAAATTTTTATTTCAAAATACATGTCAGTTTGATTGTTTAAGGATACATTTTGTCTATTTACCTTTGCCTACCAATTAATTGGATTCTAGATTTTCTCCAAAATAATTATTTTCCACTAATAAATGTTGATCCAATTTTAAGTGGAGTTATTCATGCACTCTCCCAAGAAATGACTAATGGATTCTACCTAGAAATCCATCGTGTGAACCAAGAGTGGTTAAATTTCTGAATGGACTAATTTGAAAAGCATTGAGATCCATAGCAAAATTTTGTTCTACATTAATATAAATTTGATAAATGAGTATCTAACTCTTATATATACTGAATTATAAGTGTTTTTGAAAAAATGGTGGGAAATACAGATTTTAATTTAACTTTGGTGGTAAACATTTAAAGATTAGAGTATAAATAATGCACTGAAGTTTTTCAATTGAGTTTTTAAAAAATTGATAAAGAAGCATTATGTCATTTATATAAGTGAAGTTGAAAAAAAAATTAATTAGTATTAGTATTGCCATTAATTTTTATTACGTATTGGTATTGTTAGTATTGCATTTGATTGATTTATCTTAGTTTTGGTATTGATATTGAGAGTAATTATGAGGGATAAATAAATAAAATGGAGGAAATCAAAGACAAGGGTATAATAGGAACTTTTGTGTCAAATTAGTTTGTCTTTGGTTACTGCAATTTCTCTAAAAACCACATGTATTTTAAAACGGAGGGAGTAATAATATAGATGCTTTGGCTTTTCATCTTTAACCGTAGCTAATTCTTAAGTTACCCTTTTGGGCAATATCATTATCATTATTAATTTTGCCCAATACCAATTTGTTTACCTTTATACGAGTTTAATTTATATGCACTGTGAGAATAATTTTTTTTTTATACTACATCCAATGATGTGTTGCCATTAATTGATGTGACAACACATCATTGAATGTATTAATAACACTAACAATGTATATTCTACTGTATGTTCGGTTGACTTGTTCCTTTTATTTTTTTATAGGGAACAAGTAAAATTGAAATCATACATTTCGGCTGTTGGATAAAGGTAGAATGGGATGGAGAAGCTTTCTTGAAGATGGAAAATCTCAAAACACTAATTTTTAGTAATGATGTTTCTTTTTCTACAAATCCTAAACATCTTCCAAATAGTCTAAGAGTGCTGGAATGTCACAATCGCAATCGCAAGTATCCTTCATCGGATTTCCATTTTTTCATTCGCAATCGCAATATCAATCGGAAACATCCTTCATCAAATCCATTTGAGTGGAAGGGCTTTCTCACAAAGGCAAGTGTAACATATTTGTATCTCATATTTTATATTAATACATTTTAAGATTATTCATGTATTTCTCATTTAATTGTATGTTTTTCCATTTCCATTTTCTTGCAGAAGTTCCAGAATATGAGAGTTTTAAATCTTGATAATAGTAATCTTTTGGCACAAATACCTGATATATCTGGTCTCCCAAATTTAGAAGAATTTTCAGTTCAAAAATGTTGGGAACTAACTGCAATTGATAAATCAGTTGGTTTTTTGCGTAAACTTAAAATCTTGAGATTTATAGATTGCACCAAAATCCAGAGTGTTCCACCTCTCAGTTTGGCTTCACTAGAAGAACTAGATCTTTCACATTGTTATAGTCTAGAAAGTTTTCCTCTCTTGGTGAAGGGATTTTTTGGAGAACTTAAAATCTTAAGGACTATAAAATGCACCAAAATCAAAATTATTCCATCTCTCATTTTACCTTCTCTAGAAGAACTCGATCTTTCAGATTGTACTAATCTTGAGAATTTTTTACCTGTGGAAGATGGGTTTGGTGATAAGCTTAAAACCATGAGTGTTAGACGTTGCATCAAGCTAAGGAGTATTCCACCACTCAAGTTGGATTTGCTAGAAACACTTAACCTTTCATGTTGTTATAGTCTTGAAAGTTTTCCACTTGTGATGGACGGGTTTCTTGGAAAACTTAAAACTCTACTTGTTAATAGCTGCATCAAGCTAAGGAGTATTCCACCTCTCAAGTTGGATTCGCTAGAAAAACTTGACCTTTCATGTTGTGGTGCTCTTGAGTGTTTTCCACCTGTGGTAGACGGGTTTCTTGGAAAACTTAAAACCCTGCTTGTTAAAAGTTGTCACAACCTCAAGAGTATTCCACCTCTTAAGTTGGATGCACTAGAAACACTTGACCTTTCATGTTGTTATAGTCTTGAAAGTTTTCCACTTGTAGTAGACGGGTTTCTTGGAAAACTTAAAACCCTACTTATTAATAGTTGTAGCAATCTCAAAAGTATTCCACCTCTTAAGTTGGATTCGCTAGAAAAACTTGACCTTTCATATTGTGGTAGTCTTGAGAGTTTTCCACCTGTGGTGGATGGGTTTCTTGGAAAACTTGAAACGCTGCTTGTTGAAAATTGTCAGAATATCAGGAGTATTCCACCTCTCAAGTTGGATTCACTAGAAACACTTGACCTTTCATGTTGTTATAGTCTCGAGAGTTTTCCACTTGTGGTGGATGGTTTTCTTGGAAAACTTAAAACCCTACTTGTTACAAGTTGTCACAATCTTAAGAGTATCCCACCTCTCAAGTTGGATTCTTTAGAAACACTTGATCTTTCATGTTGTTATTGGCTCGAAAGTTTTCCACTTGTGGTGGACGGGTTTCTTGGAAAACTTAAAACCCTGCTTGTTACAAGTTGTCACAATCTCAGGAGTATTCCACCTCTCAAGTTAGATTTGCTAGAAGAACTTGACCTTTCAAATTGTTATAGGCTCGAGAGTTTTCCACTTGTGGTTCACGGGTTTCTCGGCAAACTTAAAATCCTTCTTGTTACAAGTTGTCACAACCTCAGGAGTATTCCACCTCTCCAGTTGGATTCACTTGAAAAACTTGACCTTTCAAATTGTTATAGGCTCGAGAGTTTTCCACTTGTGGTGGATGGGTTTCTTGGAAAACTTAAAACCTTACTTCTTACAAGTTGTCACAATCTCAGGAGTATCCCACCTCTCAAGTTGGATTCTTTAGAAAAACTTGACCTTTCATGTTGTTGTAGTCTTGAGAGTTTTCCATTGGTGGTGGATGGGTGGTTGGATAAACTTAAATTCTTGAATATTGAATGTTGCATCATGCTTACAAATATCCCACGGCTCAGGTTGACTTCATTGGAACATTTCAATCTTTCGTGTTGTTATAGTCTTGAGAGTTTTCCAGAAATATTGGGAGAGATGAGAAATGTACCAGCACTCGTCTTGGATGGAACTCCCATAAAAGAATTGCCGTTTCCGTTTCAAAATCTTACACAACCTCAAACATTATGTAACTGTGGATATGTCCACTTACCAAATAGGATGTCAACACTGGCTGAATTCACTATCCAGAATGAAGAGAAAGTGAACGCAATGCAATCTTCACATGTAAAATATATTTGTGTCAGGAACTGCAAACTTTCAGATGAATATCTGTCAAAAAGTCTTATGTTGTTTGCTAATGTGAAAGAATTACACCTAACTAAAAATCAATTCACAGTTCTTCCTAAATCTATCGAAAAATGTCATCTTTTATGGAGGCTTGTCTTGGATGATTGTGAGGAACTTTTGGAAATTGAAGGGATTCCTCCATGCTTAAAATATTTATCTGCAATAAACTGCAAATCATTGACTTCGTCATGCAAAAGCAAATTACTAAATCAGGTTATGATTATATTTTTTTGTGTTATGCATTTGATATGATAATTGATATTATTCTTGATATAGTTAAAAAATTTACATTAATTATTTATGACTAACAGGAATTACATGAGACTGGAAATACTTGGTTCCATTTGCCACAAGCGAAAATTCCAGAGTGGTTCAATCACCAATGTATGGCAGGATTGTCAATTTCTTTCTGGTTTCGTAACAAGTTTCCTGCCATTACTCTCTGTGTTGTTTCTCCAATGACATGGTATGGTTCTCAACACCGTGTTACAGCGATCATCAACGGAAATACATTTTTCTATACACATGGTTCGAAGATAGGGACGACATCACGGAAGGATATGTACCATTTGCATCTTTTTCATATGCAAATGGAGCATTTCAATGATAATGTGGACAAAGCACTTTTGGAAAATAAGTGGAATCATGCAGAGGTTGACTTTGGATTCCCATTCATGTATAGTGGAATCCATGTATTGGAAGAAAAAAGTAACATGAAAGATATTCGATTCAGTAACCCAGAGATTGATGCTAACATTGTGTTACACCCGAGATGTTAAAGTAAGCATATAATTCATTTTAGCCAAATTGTCATAAAGCTTTCTTCTTATAGTGTAGAATGTTAATTTGTTTCATAATTTTATGATATACTTTTCTATGTATTTAAAAAGATAATGGTGGAAGCATTGATTACTCTTTTGGGTAAACCAACCAAAACCATGCTGACTTTATATACATGGCTTAAAAAATCTTCATCTTTGCTTGATATGTTTATGTGATTCACTCCATATTCTTTTCTGCCATAAGGAGTTCCTGCAAAAGAATTTGATTTTGAATGTTATTTAGAAAAATGTAATTATGTTTTTTTTTTAAATATAGGCACATGACCATTTCTGATTTGTTTAGTCATACAAGTTGTTCGGTTAGATTGCTACATCTGCATTAAAAGTCTCCAACTTTTCAAAATATTTGCTACAAGGTGTAAGTTCTTACCAAGAGGTGATTGTTTTGTGTTTATATTATCCATTTTAAGGTTGCATTTTTATATTTCCCCCTAGTTAAAATAACCTTTGTACGTGTGTATGCAGATAAATTTTAGACTCCGTGTTGTCAAATATCGGCCATAGCACTGGCAGGGCATATGGCGAATTGTGTAGGCAGACTTTTTGGCAACTGCTATGGCCAATTTGTGGAAGATGGTGCACCAAGGCATGTTATGGGGTAAGATGGAGGCTTTAAATGGTAGATTTTTGCCTTATGTCATCGGCAATCGATGACATTGTTTAGACTATAGAGGATCCATTTCCTTTTATTGATAAAGGAATGGACTGTAGTTTTTTTTCTTTTTCGGAATAACTAATAACCAATGTGTTTTATTTTCAGAAACTTCTCTTATGCTCATCTAGCACATATGAAGTATATACTCGCTGAAGGTAATGAAATTGAAAAGGTGGTTGTTGTTGATAAGAAGAGCTTGTGTATGAAGCCTGATTTGAAGATCACTCCGATCAATCTGCTAATATGGCTCTTATGCGATATTTTAATGCCAAGCTGATTAATTTCTTAAATCTGCATCCTAAGGTAACACTTTTTTATTTAGGGTGTTGCTCTTGTTAATTGTATTTGCTATATTTGAAGGAGTGATTTACACTATCTTAACAGCGGTGTCGAATCTTATTCAATCGTTAGCTTCGATTTGGATTTCTATTTAAATTAGACGTTCAGAGTCTGCAGTTCTAGAACTACATCGGTTGTGTCTGAGTTATATTATACATCTGAAAAGGTCCATCAAAATCCATGTAATACTGTCATTTTTTGTTAACATTGCATCAGGATTTTGGAATTCAAGATTACTACTCTAGTGGCATTTAGATTGTCATTCTCGACACATTACTCTATGTTGTGATTTATGATTCTATATAGTAGGTAGATGTAAGCATGTTATTGATTTAATTACTGTAATTTATTTTTTGCTTTTTATTGTAGATAAGGTTACTGATATTCCAGAAGATAGGCTACAAGAGAACTTTTTAGCCAAAAAGCTTGTAACTTGATTTTCAAAGATGGCATGTGAATTTGTTAACAGAGATTTCATCAACTTCCTAGGAAATTGAACTGCGACTGAACAACTTGCATTCGATTCAATCTTTTAAAAGACGTTTTTCTCAGAAGAATGTTGCTGACCAGACTGATCAAGTTCAGTGCTTTTCATCATCTGGAACTTCTTCGCCATCTCATGAATCTGACTGCCTAGATAACCAAGAAAGTGCAAGCGCATGGCAGAAAGAATGGAAAACATTTTTTGATTGTGTGAGTAATCTCAAAGCAAAAAGAGGCAAGCATAAGGAATCATTGTCAATGTGTTTTCAACCATTTTCTGATTGTGAGTAATCTCAACGCAGAAAGAAGATGCATAAGATCTCCCCTCCACATTCGGTTAGCCGATCTGAAAACCCTAATTTAAAAACCGTCTCTGATAGATTGTTGACACACACCTACACAGTCGGCACCTGAGAGATTGTTGCTTGGTTCTGATGTTAAGCTTCAAATCGTGATTGCCCAAAGTTCTGTGTTGTGTTTTAAGCCTAGAAAAAGAGTGTTCGACTTTACACTCACAGAAGGCAGTGATGATTTGGACAATAGAGTAAACATGTCTAAACCTAGCAGAGGGTATTTTGAGGACTGTAAATCTTTTGATTTTGTTTCCCTACCTCCAGAGGTATGCCATCTTGTTGAAGTGGGGGATTGTTGGAACACTAAGTGTGTTTGTGTGTGAATTGAAAAATTTCTAGAAGTCCTATATAAGAGAGTTTACATACAACACTAGTGTTTATATAGTGGAGGTATGACTCTTGGGGCGTACCTCAAGGGATACCCAATTTTGTAAATGAGTGATGACACAATCAATATGACGACGTGGTTGATACAATTCCTACAATGCAATAGAACTTTGTTACAATTGTAACTACACTGCGTTATCCTAGGACTCGTGGTTGATAGTCTGCTTGTATAATTTTGGGTAGTACAAAAAAATGTTTTAGAAAAAGCGACCTCTTCCGCGACTCATCCCAATAATTTTTTCGATGGTTGAAAAAATATTTTTGAATTGTTTTTAACTATTGTTAACACAATGACACATTAGTTCTCTCTTACAATGAAGCATGACAAGTTTGACTGTAATATGATAATGCCAGGACTAGTTTGAGTATTAATGTTTGTCGAGAGCAAATTGTGAGAAATAAAAAGGGTCATGGTAAATTTTTTTATTTTCGTAGAATGAAGGGTGTTCTAGAAAGTTTGTATTTTTGGAGGTAATAGTAAAATGAAATAGTTTGTGGTAAAATGGTCCTAATGTTGTTTGGTATTATCTCATGGTGGTCCACCAGTGGGTTTTTCATTCCCTTTTGTTGTGGTATGTTATTAACGGTGATTTTGTAAAAGCTATACTTTATAGCTTCTGTAAAATTAATGTGAGTCACCATAATTTTGACATGTTTAACTTTGAGACATTTAACGTGATACCAAACATACACAAAATATTTACAATGTCTTTATTTTCTTTATGTTATTATTATTTTTTTTTCGAATATTTTTATTCAACTCAATTACTAACTAATCCGAGCACCAATACCACTCGGTATCCATTGGCGAGGCTCATTTAAAGCCAAAGTTTTAGTTTTGCGGTAATAGTCATTTTGGTCTTGAATTCGTATGAGTAGTCATAATGATCCTTCAATGAATCAAAATTTTAAAATAGTGATTGATTCTGCACTTCATTAGTCGAAATAGTCGATAATATTAAAATTCTTTGTTAATAGTGTCATATCAGTCCTTCAATATTACAATGAAGCATGACAAGTTTGACTTCAATATGATAATGTTAATACTAGTTTGAGTATTAATTTTTGTCGAGAGAAAATTGTGAGAAATAAGATGGGTTATGGTAAAAAAATTTATTTGTGTAGAAAGAAGGGTGTTCTAGAAAGTTTGTATTTTTGGAGGTAATAGTAAAATGAAATGGTATCTGATAAAATGGTCTTAATGTTGTTTGGTATTATCTCGTGTAGTCCACCCCTAGGTTTTTCATCCCCTTGGTTGTCATATGTTATTAAGCCTATGTTCAATATGAAGGTGAGTGTGTAAGAATCATGACGATTTATTTTAAATTGTGATTTTTTAAAAGTTATACTTTATAGTTTTTGCAAAATTATTGTGAGCTATCATAATTTTGACATATTTAACTTTGACACAGTTAAGGTGATACCAAATATATACGAAATATTAACAATGTCTTTAGTTTTTTTTATGTTATTATTATTATTTTTAGAAATTTTTTATCCGACTCAATTTCCAACTAATCCGAGCACCAATACCACACAGTATCCATTGGTGAGGCTCATTTAAAACCAAAGTGTTAGTTTTGGGGTAATAGTCGTTTTGGTCCCTGAATGTGTAATATGTAGTCACAAAATCCTTCATTGAATCAAAATTTCAAAATAGTCAAGAATTGTGCACTTTGTTAGTCAAAATAATATTAAAATTCTTCGTTAATATTGTCATATCAGTCATTCAATATACATACTTATTATCATATCAGTCCTTATACATTCTTACTTATTGTCATTTTAGTCCCTATATGAAAATATTTATTGTGAGTATTGAGAGATTATTTTAGCGTCAGGGACTATTTTGACCAACATAATGAGCAATCAGAGGCTCTTTTAAAATTTTGATACATTGAAGGACTATCACAACTACTCTTACAAATTCAATCCATAACTTTAAGGGGTACCTTTATTCTTATTTCTCTATCAATCATTCATTCTCTTTCGTCTAAATAATTTATTTTAATAATTCTTTTTAATCTAAAATAAGTTAAAGGTACCGATGATAACAAAGACGTGCGTTTGATTTGTTAAAAAATGAAGGACAAGACAGAACAACTCCAGCTGTCCAGTGTTTGATTTGTAAAACTGTTTTAGGGACAGAACAAACTGGAAGCAAGGGACATGACAAAAACTGGAATTTTTGTCCCTCACCAAACCACATCACAACTTTTTGTCTCACCTACAAGTTGTTTAAAACACCAAAATAGCATTTGATTCCCCAAAAATCATATAAAACAAAAAATTATTCAATATCATAAAAATTTTTCCCGTGTTGTTCTGCCTTGTGTTGTGCTGTTCTGTGTTGTATTGTTCTATCCGGTGCTTACTGTTTTGCAAACCGAAAGCAGCCTAAGTATTTTCCCTAGTCTATACCATGAGATAAACCATGATAACATATATCATACTACACTGGAGAATAAGCTATCTATCTCATGGTGAGGATGAGGTGGTGCAGTGAGGCTATCTCATTGTCAGGTACACACACTGCACTACTCACTCATGTATCTTCTTCATTTCTTCAATTTCATAACCACAACCACCCTTTCTTCTTCAAATTCAAATTCAAATTCAAATTCAACAACTGTTTTTCTTCTTCTTCTTCTTCTTATACCTCTCTTACCCACCATCTTCTCAAGCCATTAGCTGCTCGACGAATACAAAATTCAAGTTCAAAAGAGGAGGAGAATAATTTTGATGATTTTGTGGTTGTTAATTTCTACCATTTTGTCTTCATTAATGACCCACAACAACTAGTCGCCAAACATCTCTCTTTCGTGGAATCCGAGGTTCTTTTTTTTTTTCTTTTCTCTTTTCTTTTGGAGCTTCAATTAATTTTAATTTTTCATTCAACAAATGCTTCTAATTTTATTGTAATTTTACATCATGTACAACCTTTTATTCTAGTTTTGATCGAAAATGTGTCTGATGTCCAACTTGAGCACATCTGATTACATTCAATTATGTCATTTTCTCAAAAGATTGCGTGTGTGGACGTGTTCGTATATGTGTGTCTATGTCAATGGTACATAGTGTACAATACATATGACTCTGCTTGTATATAGTATATTTCTTTTTCTTAGATATTTGAATTGAGTTAGAGTCCGTTTGTTATAGATTAAAAGTAAGTGATTTTTACTTCATAGTTTTGAAAATTATTTTTATGAAAACTTAGTGAAAAATAGTGGAAGTTGTTTTGAACTTATTTGTTATAAATTACAAAAGTAATTTTGACATTGAGTAATTTAATAAGTTAAAAACACATGACTTGTCATACCTTATTTATTGATGGCAACACATCATCATGTGTAAAACTTACTGTATATAAATTTAACTCATTTAGATATTAATTTTTTTTTTTATGACATTTAGACGTTCATTGTTAAAGATTTAACATAATAAAAATCACATATTTTCAAATATATATACGTTGTCAGTGAATATGTTGTTAGAGAATCACATGGTCGTGAGATAAAACTTGGTTGTTATTGTAAAAAAGATCTATAACAAACGGGCCCTAAGTATCGTGACGTGATTACTTGAATTCTGGTATCATGAGCTCAGTAGGAAGTACAGTATTGCCGGCGCTAAATTAATTTCTTGATGAATGCTTTCACCAACGTGTGGACGCTTCAACAATGGTTAAGTTTATGTTGTCAGTTGTAATGACAACAATGATGGAGTAGTGGTAGGATGCGGATTCCCTGCAGTTGGGGGAATCCTGCATTCAACTCAATATTAGTCCTTAGATTCATTATACTATTCAGTGAATCTAAGGACTAAGATTGAGTTGAATGCGGGGTTGCTTGACTGCAGGGAATCGGCATCCGTAGTGGATGAATTTTCAATATTTTTTTTGTTGTCAAAATTCGTTGTAAATTTCGTCTCTCCCCATGTATAACTTTTAGTTTGTTGACAGGGTCTAGACATCAATGGAAGAATCTATTTGAATGAACAAGGGATTAATGCACAGGTTAGTTTACACGATCAAGTACTAGTGATTTGTTGTCTTATGAAGAAAAAAGAACTAGTCTTCCATGCAGTGTTTTGCAGTTCAAATATGTCCTTCTCATATGAACATTACTACAGTATAGTGGGCCATCGAAAGACGCTATGGCGTATGTCAACTGGATAAAAGAGGATATCAGGTTTTCTGATATCCTGGTTCAGATATCTCCATCAGAAACTGGACATACCTTTCCAGTATTGAAGTTGCGGTATAAACCTTCATTAGTGCAGGTAAGCCATATTTATGCGTCTTTTCTACAGATTAAGCTTATTCGCATTGGCATGGCTGTCTACTTTTACTTTTTCCTTTATCTCAAGGTATGTTTGGATTGAGGATTTTGGAGGACTTGGTCTATATTTTGGTATATATTTGAGATTTTACGAAATTGAAAGCCCTCTTCTCCCCGCCCTTCCAAAATCCTACATCCAAACATGTTTGTGCCATTACATTATATGATAAATAGTTGTGGCTTTACAACAACACTATCGACTTATGACTTTCATTTGTCTGCAGTTTGAAGGTGGCACATCAAATCTTCCATTGCTCGATCCTTCAATGCGGGCGTTACCTTTAGCTCCTTCAGAATGGAGAGAAAGATTAGAAGCCATCAATGATCCTAATTCAAAAGATTATCCTGACAGAGATTACATTATATTGGATGTGAGAAATGGTAAACGTTCTACAGTTTCAAAATGAATCTACCTTTATTTCCTTAATTTAATTTACCCCCTTTTCTGTTTCCTTGTAATATTCTGATCTGGGTTCAGACTCTCTGGCACCGGAATCAAATGCCTTATGTGAATTACATCCATCCTTAGAGAGGACTTTCTGAATGACATGTTCAAAGAGTTATCATTACGAGATAGTTGCACATCATAATATTTGGAAAAATTGTTGATTCACAATCCTTTCTCGGAGACTTTTTGAATAATTTAACGAGTGCACCCTTGATGGCTAGAGAGATCTCATACATGCTGAGAAGGAGCTTTGGCCGATAAAGGCTAGGGAATGAGTGCAATGGTGAGGTACCTGTTTGTGAAGAATTAGCCAAATAAAAGGTCTTACTCACCAGTCACCGCAATGTGAAACTGCTCAAATTCCGGTGGCCAGCAAAGGCAAAAAGAACTGAACATCTACATGGGTGCTGCAATTGGCCCTAAATGGGCTTAGTTGGCAAGAAAAGCATCTACAAGGATGCTATAATATCTTGTCATGTATCATATCCAATGACCGATCATTTAAATCCAAATATATCTTACTGTGTATACTTAAGTTTTATTCAGTCTTCCTCAACCTCTAACTATTGGAATATACTTCATTTGGTCTGCCTTCTTTACCAATGCTTCTGTTAGTCCATTCTATATGTGTTGAAATCACCTAAGACGATACTCTACCATCTCTTCTATAATGGGAGCTACCTTGACTTTTTCATTAAATTATTCCACTCAATCCTTTCTTGTCTTATGTGACCACTCTCATCTTTGCAGCATTGAGCTTACTTTATTCCCAGCTCTTTACTACCTAATACTCAATCCTATACAACAATTCCACATTAGATATATTTAGGGGAGATATATGTTAGTGTGTGCGTATTTCTTTATGCACTGTCACTGTACACTTTTTTGTACATATATCAAATCACATTGTAACGTCACTTTCATAGGTTAGTTCATAAAATATTCCTACAAATATCTATATGGTGTGATTTGATTTGATGTATGTGTAAAAAAAAATTACACGGTTAGTCTATATAAATCAGATCCTACATATATAGATGCTAAGGCTAGTTGAACCACAATTCTACATTAGATATATTTATGAAAAATATTTGAACGGTTAAGATGAATGACCAGTGGCTAAGTTGTTGTAGGCTTGTAGCCTATTCCCTGGCTGATAAGCATAATATAATTCACTATTTTCTAAAGCAAATGCTAATATATTATAGTCTAACACTGTTTAGTGAATGACTTCTTTTGGCAATGACATGATGATCTCAAAAGGAAAGTTTGTTGCTCATTTTATATGTGTACTTAGACTATTCATCGTTGTCATGGTTATAACTTCTGAGTCTGAATATAGTATTGTTGCCATTATACAGGTTATGAGTGGGACATTGGACATTTCCGTGGAGCTCAGCGACCTAATGTAGACTGCTTCAGGAGCACTTCATTTGGACTGTCTCAAGAAGAGGTACAATCATATTTTGATATCTCACTGATCAAATGTGGGCCGATTTGGGATTTGATATGATCTCATGATAAGCTGAAACATGCCATCAAGATGTAGAACTTTTTTAGTTGACATAATGCTATAAAATCTTGGTTTTTACACATTAAATATTAATACTGATTTTCACAAAAAAAACGTTTTGATTTATTACATTTACTATGATAAGAACGCAGCGTTCTAGGCTTCTAGCTGCCAATATGGGTTTCATTTAACTTAATTTTTTCATCTGGCTCAGTGTTATACTGTGATTTTCGTGCATCTTAGGTTGGGATCCATGCATCATTGGTTGCAACTTTTGAGATTTTTGTTTCCTTAATGGTTGTTAATGTACTCCTCTTTAATATGCCCTTTTCAGATCACTGCTTCAGACCCTTTATCAAATGTAGATAAAGAAAATACAAACATATTGATGTATTGCACAGGAGGGATTCGCTGCGATGTGTATTCTACAATACTGAGGTAAATTATTACTTCATGATTTTTATTTTGCTTCCTTGCATTAGTTTAGAATCAAAGAAGCAAATTCATATCTTTATTATTAGAATTAGGATATTGATTACAATTAGAATTAACAAATCTTATCAGTTAGCATTTGGTGTATTTATTCTAACTGCTATTACAAATTTCATGAATAATACTACAAACATGTATCTGATAATGTTTTGGACAAATTACATGAACAATACTAACATAATGTATTTTATTTAAAATCAAACAAATAACTAAAAACTCGTGAAATATTCATAATTAGCAATAAAAAGTCACAAGTCTTGATCAAAAATACATTTAAATACCAACAAAAGTCAAGCAAATAAAGAAGCTTAAATCTCTAACACTTAAAGTAACCAAATATTAAAACTCATATGAATGTTCTACAATAGAAATCAAAGATCATCATCATCACGATTAAATTATTCATCTTTATCACTTTAATCACTACTAGATTTGTAGATGTCTTCCTCCTCTTTGGCATCACACTTCCTGTGCCATTGCACGCTGCTGTTTGCCTCCTATTGTAGGTCACAGGCTCATTATCCCCACTTGCATTAGTCCAAGTTAAAGTATCATCTTCATAGGAGATACATCAACTTATCGCGCTCAAGAGACAGATCATGAACAAAAATGTAGATTTTAGAATTTTGCTAATTTTGATATATTGCTTGATGCCATGTGGCAGGCAGCATGGATTTCAGAATTTGTATACCCTGAAGGGAGGTGTTTCTAACTATATAAAGAATGAAGGTCCAGCAGAATGGATAGGAAATTTATTTGTATTTGATTCCCGATTGTCTCTCCCTCCTCCTGTTGACCATCCTCAGGCCATTACGGAAGGTGGGACAACTCCAGTTTCTAAAGATGATAAGTTTGCAAAATGCTACATATGTAATGCAGGAGTCAGTGAACTCAGACATCGGAATTGTGCAAATCTTGACTGTAATTTGCTTTTTCTGTAAGACTCCTTTCTCATTTGCATTTGTCTTCTTTTTAACTGAGAATTAACCAGCTTTTTGGGGATTTATATTTTTCTCTTCAATTTGTCTTGCAGATGCTGCAGAAAATGTGTAAAGGATTTAAGAGGATGTTGTTGTTTGACTTGTACTAGTGCTCCTAGGCTTAGACCTGTTTTAAATGGAGAACGGAGATACCAGAAATGGCACGTCTATCGTGACATGGATTTGCCAGGCAAGAATTTCTATTTGATCACCAAAAAACAGTGCCGTTGAGGAATTACCCGCAATGCTTTCTGGAGAGAGAGAGAGTAACTCTGAACTAAGTTACATTCCTTTTTTTAGGGCGAGTTACATATTATAAATATTGAATTTTACCAATTGAGTAGATCAATTATAGTAATTTTCGAAATTCAAATAAACATATAGTATTTTTAAAAATAAAAAAAATAAGTGAACATCAATTGTTAGATTATATAGCTACAAATTTTAGATTATGTAAAACTTTGTGTTTTAGCATTAACATAATAGGACGGTAATCAAAAGTTTGATCGGTGAAATTCAATATTTATAATGAGTTAGTAAGCACAGTAACTCAAATCAGAGTTAATCCTAAAGTAACTCTCTCGCTCTCTCTAATTGCACTTTTAACCCATCAAGTTTCGTGATTGTATGATTTTGGTCCTCCATCTTTTTGAGTGATCTAGGTCCTTATGTTTCCCCCATCTGTGATTTGGTAGTCCCTCTCTTAATTTTTTATCCGAATTATGTTGAAGTGGGATCATTTACTGACTTAGAACCCAACTCTCAAAACCCGTTTTGCTTTTCTTTCAAATTAAAAAAAAAACGCAAAAAAAACCAAAAAGAATTTGAAACCCTAATTAGGGATTTTGTTCGATTTCAATGTGATTATTTTGGTGTTTTTTTACTTTAACTTTAAATAAAAATGACGCTGACTATGAGAGTTGGGTGCAATGTCGATAAATGAGACTATTTCAATGTAAATTTTGGAGGAAATTGGGCTGAAGACTACCAAATAATTATAGCTCAAAAAAATGGGCGGCTAAAATCACACAATTGTGATACTTGAGAGTCAAAAGTGCAACTAAAGACAAACACACATTTACCTTTTAATCATGATGTGCATTTGTATCTGAAGGGAACTATACAACTATTGATAAATTTCCATTAATTTAGCCATTTACCTTTTTTCAGGGGAATTGAAATGTTCTTGATTGAGTTGATGAAGTATCCTCGCCAGTAAGTTTGTGCTTGATCGGTCATATGCAAGGCAACTTTTAGCTCATATCCATGGGATTATGATCTATTTTAATCCGAACAAGAAAAATAATATTGAATTTTATGGAGTTCAGAAGAGTGGTTAGAATTTAACCTCAACATTGAAGGAGGTTAATATTGAAATCAAGGGCCAAGATTTGGAAGAGTCAATATATCTTTGCTCTTAATATTGACTCACCAATGATCAATATTGATAGTGGAACATGGCTCCATGTTACTATTTGCACTTTGTAGTGATTTAAATGTTTATTATTGTTGAATAAAAGGTCTTTTCAACTGCAAAAGTCGTGCAGAAAGACAATACATTGTTAGTTGATACACATATTTAGCTGATTGTATGTTTAGTTTTACTCGGACAATAGTGGATGATCTCGAGTGAATTGATTCGCAGAGTTGATTCGGACTAAAATTAAGTTAAAAGTAAAATTTAAGTGGCAATATATTTCATTTTGGCCTCTTCAAAAAAAAAGTTAAAAGTAAAATGATTTGTGTTTAAATATATTATGTAAAATTGATTTGAATTATAAATTTTTATATAAAAGTAATTATTGAATCGTTAGCTACAACTACAAATACTAGTTTCGAGCAGAATTAAATTTGGAGTTTTTTTTTTTGAAAGGTAGAATTAAATTTGGAGTTAATATCAATTCAATTAATAAATTAGTTAAATTAAATCCCATGAAAGAAAAATTAAACAATTCACTTTAATGGAAACAATTTTTTTTTTTTTGCGTTAACCCTCCGATTTCCATGGAAAAAAGGCTTTAGTAATCCGAGGTTCGACCGTGAGGTAAGGATAACCTGACCAAAAAATGTGACACACATGAACTGAACTTGGGTTCTCCGAACACAATTCACTACAATGGAAACAACGTTGAATACTGTAAAAACTTTATTTTTCTCTTATTTGTTAAAATTATTTTATCATGTATATGACAAAATTGATATCTTTTTTTATATACAGTTAACAACAATAGAAAAGAGGATTTAACATGCTCATCTTTCCACTGGTTTTAATATAAATCAAACAAAATCAAACATACTTTTAGTTTGGTTACTATGTTGCAACCCTTGCATTAAAAAAATAAGATGACTACTCTATATTCACTTTTAGTTTGGTCATCCCCAAAATCCAAATAAAAACATTAGTATGATAACTTTGCGAATTTCACTGTTTAATAACTCAAAATGTTTTTCGAAATTCAGATGTTCGAAAAAAGGATAGATATTCTTAAAGAAATAAAGGAAAATAATTTGTGAGATCAACCTCGTTTTTTGAATCCTATCTAAGTTGAATTTAAGTTTTTTATTACTGAACTCCGTGAAGGAATTTGCAAGGAATTAGTGAACATCTTTCCATTCTTCTAGTTTTATACAATTTAGAGAATACAACTTTGAAATTGATTATTGATTATGATGCACAGCAAGGTGTCATTCCATTTAGTGATAAAAACAACTCCATTGGTGATGACAGTTACTGCTAATGCTTTCTCTATTATGTAGACTTAATAATTAAGAATTATGAAATCATATTTTTTTTTGTCAATTTATACTTGCAATTGTATTTGATAACTTTATACAGTGCTAAAAAATTGTGTAGATCAGGAAGCTATACTTGAACTACAAAGAATTTTGATACTTTATAAAGTTGTCAAACACAAATGCAAGTATAGATAGACAAATAATGACGATTTCATAACTTCATATTATCAAATGTACATAATTGAAAGAATTTTGGCATTAACCACCTTGACCAATAGGGTGATGTATGTCACTAAATGAACCTGTCGCGCTGAAATGTATACTACAATTAATAATCAATTTTAAAGATGAATTCTATAAAACGAAGAATCGAATAAATGTTCATATATTCCTTTCAAATTTCTTCAACAAAATTCAGCAAAAACCCACCCAGTCTATATTGGATTCAAAACAAAGTGTTATGTGTCAAAAAAAATCATTACAAAGTGACATGACTTAATATTTGAGGGTTGCTCAAAAGCAAATGAAATTGTCACCAAAGGTTATTTAAATAGGGAAAACATTGGGCAATGCCTTTAAAAACAGGGGAAAAAAAGTCTTTAAAACCAAATTTTAAAATTCATGAATCGGTTATGCGTAGAAAATATATTAACACTCTACAAAATCCGTTAGAAAATGGCTACCTTAATTTAATTGTGCAAAGTATAGTCAACTTTAAAATATTTATTTAATCACAAATAAAATTCACTTATTAAATGAAAATGAGTGTGGTTAAATAGAGAGAAGTAGAAATATTTCGTTGTTGTGCTTGAAAAGAGTGGTCTCTTACTTTTACGTATATCTCGGTGTGATGGTGAAATCAAAGTTACCCAATCCTTGGGTAAAAAATATTTGTTGGTTGGTTTGTTTCAAATATTTGTTTTTTTGTTTGTTTTTAAAAGAAAATCAACAAAACTATCAAATTGTGTCCCACAACTCAATGATTAAAAATAGGGTTAAATAAGTTTTTCGTCCCTATAAATATTACGAATTTTGATTTTAGTCCCTAAAATATTAAACTTAATGTTTTTATCCTCACAAAATTTTTTATTTTGTTTTTGGTCCCTAATGGATATAATTTTGACATGTTTTTGACATTTTTTTTAATATAATATGAATATATAAAGGTTGAACATAATGAACAAACATAAAATTGATACAATTTGAACATAAAAGAGTTATAATCTTGACATTCAAATGAACATAAAATGGTCATTAAGGACCAAAAACAAAATAATTTTTTTTATGAGGATGAAAACATTCGGTTTAATTTTTTAGGGATTAAAATCAAAATTCGTTATATTTATAGAGACGAAAAACTTATTTAACCCTTAAAAATATGTAACTTTAGATACGAGCTTTAGAATGATCAAGTTGTCGCAACTTATGTCTTGAAAACTCAAGAATTAAAAATATATCACATCCAATTAATCCCTTTTGAAATAATATTTTGCACATTAATTTGTTATAAAAACCAATTTGTGAATGATCAAGATGTCTCAACTTGTGTCTTAAAATCTCAAAGATTAAAAATGTGTCACATTCAGTTAACCTTTTTAACAAAATCAACGCCAAATAGAAGCCGAAGCAACTACTAATATTCATTAGTGGTGGTGATAGGGGTTGCTCGTGGCGAGTGTTGGACGAAGATGATGAGTTTTTCTTTTTTTCTCTCTACATTATGAGCTCTTTTCCAAGAATCTACAAATATTTGTTGGTTGATTGAGTATTTCATGCTTAAAGAAGAAAAATTGGTTTTGATTTGGGTTATTGAGTTTACAAGAAAGAAGCTTGAGTTTGTGTATGGTTATGGTAGATTTGGTGTGGGTTGATGTTCTAAATTATATAGATCCTATTTATACTAAAAAATTAGGTTAAAGTGTGGGGAAAATGCCAAATTTCTGTCAAGCTAGAAGTTGGATTGTGATGAGACCAAAACCGTAAAGCTCAAAATAGAAATAATGAAAAGCAAATGAAAAAGAAGATTTGGGATGATCATTCATATAGACATATCCTACATTGTGTGCTCAAAATATGTTAAAAAAGATAACAGGTAGGGAAAAAAATAGCTCTTGAATTGTTCTTTTTTTATTATGTTGTTTTTCAATGAAAAAAAAATAGTAAAAACAAATGTGAGGAATCGAACATGGTATAGTTGTGTTTGTGCTAAGCAATACCTCTTGTGGTTAATAATTGCAAGACTAAAAAAACTACTAAATAATAAAGTTGACTTATATCAAAATATATCAAAGTAGAGTGTAATCTCTTTTATCATTTTTCAATTTTGTGATTTGGAGTAGGGGTGTTCAAAACCGAACCAATACAATAGAAAAACCGTAAATCGAACCAACCTAAATTGAAACCGCAAAAAACCGCATTTGGTTCGGATGTATTCGGATCATTTTCTTGCTCAACTGCATGATTTGGTTTGGTTTGCGGTTTTCATTTTACCAACTGAACCAAACCAAACCAAACCGCAACATAAGAAAAATGTTAATTAAACTAATCTCACCTAAACCAATACTCATAGAAATTCAATGGAAACTTTTATAAAATGTCATATTTTCTCTCTTGTTAGATTCCTTCTTTTCTTTTTATTTAAAAAACGTATTTATGTGCTACTTGAAAT
>Ga0315914_1003191_pt1 | contig 24969 bp, 15 predicted proteins | sample MpolenodulesMG_FD_203920 | JGI IMG/M metagenome (GOLD analysis project Ga0315914, IMG submission 203920) | Medicago polymorpha root nodule microbial communities from Los Angeles, California, United States - elongated nodules | ecosystem: Host-associated > Plants > Roots > Nodule | place: USA... | reverse complement strand
CTTGTCTTTAGAAAGTAAGTCGAATATAAAGTTATGGTTTAGGGTTTGTTTGTGAAGGATTTGTTATTATGATGAACCAATAATCCCAAGACACCTTTTTATTATTATTTTTATTTTATTTCAAACCAAAAATCCAAACTTTATAACTTCTAAAACTTTCATTCTAACCATTGTCAAAAGTTAATTAAATTCATAACTCCATGTCGGAATGATACTTTATTTTTACTGCTTCGGTAAAACCGTGCACTTGCGGTTTTGCTCATCAGTAGACCGGTGTGTACATAGTTCAAGCAGTTATATAGACGCTCCTCTACATGATTGTACCCTAAGAGTTTAGCTCCTCGTGTTATTCTAAACATAAACAAAAGTATATGAGAATAAATACATGAATTATGATCGTCGTTGGTCGACTCCTTGTCTCCTGGATGCCTATAATGATTGGAAACTTTCCTAAACCGCGTTTTCACCTTTTTATCGTCGTCAAAGCGTGTTTTCGAGTGAGGCAAGACCTTTGTATTAATAGGCGTGCAACACCATAAAATTCAAAAACAGTTTCTACGCAACATGTATAAGCTTTTATGTGATCCGTAATAGACAATGGTTGGTCACTCCACATTTCATTCTTCACGTGCGATGAGTGACTTGTGGAACACGCCACGCAATGGATAGTAGTTGTGCACTTCTATTTCTCTTTTTTTCTACGCAATGCGTGACTCATAGCATGCATCGCATATTGGCCCATGGTTGCCTCCTCTGCATCTATGCACTTATTGTCCTCGTATCACTTAAATGTTTGTGATAACTATATCCCAAAAAATTACCCTGACATTCTTGTAAAGAATATCGTATGACCATAAAGTTGTTTGGTCTGGGTGAACTTGACATGTTTCAAGATTTTCTTCATCTTTTATTTCTTGATCTAATCCATCGATTTCCTTACAAGAACTAAACTAAAACACATATAAACTTTCTAAAAGGACCTAAAACTAACTCCTAATTGTTGCTAAAAACACTATATAATATGCAATCATTACGGTTTGACTAGTAGAACAGTTGTCACGCGAGTCAAGTGCGACAGTAAAATGAACAAATTCATCCTTGTTTTAAGGTGTGCTATTTTTATGTTAAGAATTGTGTTTATAAAAATAATCAAATATAACTTTCGTATATTTGGTCAAAATATTAAAGTTGAATTCATTTGTAAAGTATGTCTGTTTTAAGAGGAATGCTATTGTTTGAAATTGAGGATAAAACCAAGTCATTCATTGAAGATAAGTCAGACCATCACAAAAATGAGCTCAGTCCAAACATGTGCAGCCCCACGTGACAGTGTTGCAAATACTAACCTTATTTGCTATAAAACCAATCTAGAGATAAATTCTCCTCTAAAAACACGAAACCTTAAATATTCGACGCAATCTTAATTTCTCATACGCCGTTCTACGTTCTCATCACAAAAACCATCGTCGTTTTGTTTCCCCCTTACATAATATTTCATTAAACACCAGGCTCTTATTGCACATCAATCTATTTATCCATGCCTTGTTAAGATCATAACATTTAATGCTTTTATTGACGACTCGTTGAGGGCCAAAATTACGCCTCTTCTCCATTTTGTCGTTGTTGGTAATCTGTTCCCAATGTGAGGTAATGTTTATCTGAAGCTTATTTACATTTAAATATAGTTTTTAAGGTCATTGGTTCATGACATGTTTCAACTTTTTAGAAACCAATCAAATCAAGTTAATGAAATTTTATTATTTTAAATTATTTTTTGGAGTCAAAAGTATAATCCAATCGACAAAGAGCCTTACCTTTAGATCCTAAATCCATAGTCCATCATATGAGTTAAAAACTGAACATCGTCTCAATTGTTTGAAGACAAGAAGAACTTCATTTAAAATAAAGAATCACACAAAAGATATTGTCGTGTAATTTTTTTATAAACATTAATTAATATTTTTTATCTTAAAGGACATGTATTTTTTTAATGCAGAGGATTTAAACAACATTCAACTTCGTAACTTACATGGAGATGAAGAAATCATGGGGAGGTCGATTCCGTTTAATCAGATATTTGACTCTCTTTGATTAACAAACAAAATCAAAACGAAATCGAGGAGTTACAATTTCTTATAGTAAAGTTGATTTTTTGAGGAACAAGAGACCGTGGTTGGTTTTTTTTGTTGGGGAACACTAGAGGCTCACGGAGGAAAACTAAAAATTGAAGTATGAATTTACGCGAGATAACAATTTTTTCTGCTACATCATCGATCTATGTGCTCTTGTGCCATTCATTGCTTTTGGATTAAAAGAACACCATTGTCTGGAAGTGAAATGTTAGGAATAATCTCTTTCTAATACTTTCTCTAATATCCATTGTTTTATTGGACAAAACTCGTGTGGGTTTCATTAGGGGTGTTCGTGGGTGGGTTTGGGTTGGGTTTGGCCAAACCCAAAACCAAACCAAATAGGGTACTTCAGTTTGGATGAGGTAAAATAACCACCCGCTGTACTATTTGGTGGGTTTGGGCAAACCCACTAATTTTTGGGTTGGGTTGGATTGGGTAATGAGTTACCCAACTTTTTTTCTATTTTTTTAATATTAAATGACTAAATGACAAATCCTCGTAATTTTCTTTTAAAATAGTATTCTACTTTTTAATTTTCTTAAAAAAATGTTTAACTTATTTTACTATATTTTTATGCATCATAGAATATCAAATAATAAACTCCATCATAAAATACTTGCAACAAACTAAAGTTGCATGACATAAAATTGCATTAATATCAAAATAACCAAAAAGTGCAACATATTAATTTGTAACTCTAGTATGTTTTGATTTTTAATATATAGGGTATAATGTGTATATTTTGGAAATATAACTTTCTTCTACCTTATAAAAATAAAGATAAAAAATATTAACATTATTGGGTAAATGAGTTTTTTGGGTTTGAGTCTAGTTTTACCCAAGACCCATTTATTTTTATGGGTTTTCAATTTTTAAAAACCATACCCACCCAATTACCCAACCCAACCCATTTTTTTTGGGTTTTTGGGGTGAGTTTGACCGGGTTTTCTGGGTTGACCCAACCCATGAACACCCCTAGGTCTCACCACATTATGTGCGATCTATTTACATATTGTGGGATCCACATTAGTTTCATTCAATAAAAAAATGTGTGTTAGAGAGATTGTTAGAAAAATATTTTTACAACACACCTTTTGTTTGGAATTGTGAACAATCCCAAACCACTCATTAATATAATAGTCAGCCCATTACAAAAACGAGCCCCATTCAGATACACATGATTTACGTGCGAGTATTACTATGACTAACCTTATTTGACATAAAATAAATCTAGAGATAGATTATCTGCACAAAAACACACGTAACCATAGATAATCCAAGACAAACCTAACTACTACATGCCGCTCCTCATTCTCATCACAAATACCACCGCCGTTGGATTTTTCCCTTGTCAAACCTTTCATTAAACATCAAAATGCAGTTGTATATCAATTCCATTTATCTATGGGTTACTAAGCTCAACACTTTGATGCTCCAATTGACAACTTTTTGAAGGGTAAGATGTCATCTCGTCTCAGTTTTCCCTGATGTTGATAACCTAAACTACTCTCAATATGAGGTAATGTTTCTCTAATGCTTCTTTTCATCCAATCGTCATTTCTAATATCATTGATTCATGATATGTTTCAACTTTTTGTCACATAATCAAATCAAATTTTACCATTTCAAATAATTTTTTAGGTCAAAATTATAATCCAATCAGTGTCGAGCCTCGATGTTAGATCCTAGATCCACAATACACCATATCATGCGAATTAAAATAAATAAATATATTCTTTTTATCATTTATATATATATTTTTAAAATTATTATTATTTTTTTATCCAGAATGCAATATTTTTTTTAATTGATAATTTATTTTAGGATATGAAATTAGAAGTTTAGAACAACATAATTTTGCAAACAGGAAAAAATACCTTGAAATATCATTCTAGATAAAACAGATTTTACGAGCGTAGCCTTCAAATTTCCCTTTGTAGCGGTGCATCAAACGCAAATCATCTTCGTAAATTCCCAAAATCTCAAAACCCAAAACAGTCATTTCGTTCAAATACCACACGTATCACCCTCACGTGTACACTTCACAACTCCTCAACCCTCAAAACACTTCCAGTTCTTCTCACAAAGAAAACACAAGCTAGCTTGAAAGCACGCGGATCGCTGACGTGGCACAAAAATATTTCATTATCCCGCGCAAACCCGTGCTTCAATTTTCAATTTCCCTCTTTATCCTTCTCAATACAAAAACCCACTCACGCTCTTTCATTTCTCACATTTTCATCTTCACTCTCAAAAACCCTTTCTCTTCTTCTTCTTCTTCTCTCTAACCGTTTTCTCTCTCTTCGAAGTTCAATCACCGTTTCACCATGCCGAAAGCTGTTTCCGATGCTAAACCTGCTGATAACCGGTGAGATTCTTCTTCCGACTTCGAGATTCGTGATTCTCATCGGTTAATTTGTTAGATCTGAATTTTTTGTTTACGTTTTTGATTTTTTTGTTTGTTAGGTTGAAGCGCAAGGGCGCTGGTACTGGAACTAAGCAATCGAAGAAAGCGAAGGATCCTAACAAGCCTAAGAGGCCTCCAAGTGCTTTCTTCGTTTTCATGTAAGATTCGGTGCTAAACTTTGTTCGAATCGGTGCTAACTGTTCACAAATTTGTTCCGGTGAAGTTCGATTTAATTCTGACGAGTTTCATCTTTTTGCGTTTTGGTGAAGTTCGAAACGTTACAAATGTGTTCCGTTGAAGTTCGATTTGATTCTGATGATTTTGTTTTGCTATTTTTAGGTCTGAGTTCAGAGAGAGGTTTAAGAAGGAGAATCCAAGCAACAAGTCCGTTGCTGTGGTGAGATTTCTGACGCGATCTAATTTTTACCGTTGAATATGCTTTTTATGAAATTTTGAATGTTATTTGAGTTTTCTAACTTGATTTACGGTGAATTTGGAATAGGTTGGGAAAGCTGGTGGAAAGGAATGGAAAGCTCTGTCTGATGCTGTGAGGATTTCACTTCTGCTTCACTGAAGAAAATTAATCTTAGTCTTAATTCGCGTTTTGATTTTAAAATCGTTTGTGATTTATGTGTGATTTAGGATAAGGCTCCATTCATTGCTAAGGCTGATAAGTTGAAGGAGGAGTATGAGAAGACAATGCGTGCTTACAATATGGGAATTGTAATTACTTCTATAACTTTTCTGTTACTTTGATTTTTTCACTGTTCTGATTTTACTTGGATTTATATTTTGTTTTTGCTGATTTGAACTAATTTTGGTGTATTAGACTGAGAAGAATGCTTCTGAGGAAGAAGGATCCGAGAAGTCCAAGTCTGAAGTGAATGATGATGATGAGGATGGTGATGATGTAAGATTCTTCTCATCGTTTGAATTATTCTATGAGTTTTTAGGTTTTTCGCTATATTAATTGTTGACTTGATTATTTTATGTTTTTCAGGAGGAAGATGAGGAGTAAAGCTGGTGGTGATGAAGGAAGAAGCGTAGGAGTAACTGCAATAGAATAATTTTCATTATTATAGGTTGGAATGTAATTGGGAAACTTTTTAGATCCAAAGCTGTTTTGTGATGAACAAACAGTTGTTAGGTTTATATTAGCGCATAGTTTAAGTGTAGATTCAGCTTCATGATCTGTACTTGAATCCCACCTTTATTATTAACACAGACTAAGTTTGTTATGGTACATTTTGTTGACTGTCTTCCAATTGAATGTTGTTTTTTCATGTGTTTAAGCGGTTTAAATATCTCCACGTTTCCAAATAATCAACAGACTCTGTTTAAGCGATTTTTGTGACTTAAGTGAAAAGGATATGCCTAAATCCAAACACGCAGTTACTTGAAATTCAGCTTTTTTCTTCATTCTATTCTATACGTAAATACAAACTTTGGAATATATTTTGTTTTTTATCCATCTGAACAAGTAAGCTTGAATAAAAAAGGCAAATTCGGGTTGATTCTCTATTTGACGAATGGAAATGGTAGTTAAGTTTATGCACTGTATCGGCTACAGTTTTGTTTAAATGACTAGGTATGTAACTTGAACAATTGATAAGCTAAAGACGGAATTAATGAAATGTTGATTGATCATGTACTTGGAAAGGAGTTGAGGAAGAAGGCCCTTGTTGAACAAACTAATACTTTGATGGAACTAGAAGTGAGTAATAGCTTCATTCACATCTTGGTTCACATGCTTATATGCTGTTGTTTGTCAGCATGTACTCTTTGTGAGAATAATAAACAGATCTATTTGGATTTGAGTAGATTACGAGTTGGTGGTTTTGTTCACAAAAAAGTAGTACATTTTAAGAAGAATATCTACAACGTGTAAAGTAAGTTTTGTACGATTTGATTCAGAGCTATATGGATGGTATTTTTTTTGTGGTAATTTAGTACCAGTACCAGTTGCTTTGCGCAAGTGATACACAAGTTAGCAGTTACATGGCAGAGCCACTTGTTTGAGGCTAATGTTTTGAGTTTCCGCTCCAAAGTTGGATCTAAAGTGTGGATTGCTTCTTAGATCTCAGTATAAAAGTGTGAAAGCATCCTTGGAGGATTCTTCAATGGTTAAGTTTGCTATGATGTGGAATTAAGAAATTGTGTTAAATCATTGTTGAAGCTCAAAAACATATGACAAATGCATTATTGATGGTGGGCATTTCATAGATCAAGGTTACACTTCCATTGGGATGTGTATTTGTGATTCTATTGGCTTTTACGCTTGATTGTCTCTCATTAGGGGTTAGAAAAATGTCATCATACAGATGGACTGAAGTGGTGAATTTCATGAAACACTCTTAGGGATGATGTTATAGAAGTGCTAGCAATTTTAAATGATTGCCAGTTTTTTTTTACCTAACCATCGAAACTCTATAGCGAGTTTATTAGGATACAAGCAAATTGAGTTGCTCAATCTCACTTATAATGATAAATTAGTCATCGACAAAGTTATTGGCTACTAACTTTCTCGATGAATTTGACCAATCACTTTATAATTCTCCTCTTTCAATCACATTATTTCTACCACAAGGCTCAAACCCGAGACTTGTTTAAGAAATCCAAGTCGACTCATGCCAATATAACGTAGGTTCGAGATATCTTGTTCTCACCTTATATCTTGCTAATCCATTGTAACTAAAATATTTGACTCTCAATATTCTCCCAAGGTATCTTCACGACTTAGACCATTTGAATCTACTATGAAACTAATCTTCGAGTCGACAACGATACATATAACTTTTCTTTTTCCCATGAACCAAATTAACTTTTTTTGCACTATATCTATTATTATCATTAAATATAAAACTTAAGTACTTTTTTTTTAAGAAAAAAACTTGGTACTTCTATACCCCTTTTTATAATAGAAAAATGTAATTAAGTTCCATCATAGGACTAAAAATATTCATCACCTGGGTGAAGGTTGATAAACAGAGACAATGGCTGGTGCTGGAAAATGCTTTCTAGTGACGGGTCCTCCGGTAAGTGATTCCATCAATTTTAACTTCTCCTGTCTTTGAAATTTCTGTTACTTTGATCATTACTCTTCATTCATATAATTGATCAATTGATTTGATTTTAGGGTGTGGGAAAAAGCACTCTTATTATGAGAGTCTTCGAATCCCTCAAAGCCTCAAACCCCACCCTTAAGGTTCAGGGTTTCTACACACGTAAGCATCTCTTCCTCTTTCCTTCACACCAACCCTTCACAAATTCACAAACTTTTCATTGGTTTGTTTTGTTTGTAGGTGAAGTTAGAGTTGCAGGTGAGAGGGTTGGTTTTGAAGTTGTCACTCTTGATGGTCGCACTTGCCCACTTGCATCCTCCAATTTTTCAAGGTTCTATTTTTCATTCCCTTGCTAAAGATACAAGCTTGTTTAAGTACTTAATGCTTGTTTGGGAAAACTTATAGAAATAACTTATGAAAACAACTTGTAGCTTATATGAAATGAATTTGACTTTAGTTTATCTCTTGTTATAGAAATAACTTAAGGACAGGATAAGTGCTTATTGATAATCACATAATTAAGCTATTTATCACGTGGCATCAAGATTTGACGGTTTTAATTCGAAATTTATATCTGTAATTTGCTTTGGTGAAGTCGAAATATGAAAAATCTTGATCCAAGAACTGATATGTGCAGTGTGCTGACTGCCGTTACATAACATTGGTTTCACTGGGTAGATTGTTTAGTGTTGTCAGATCTTTGCTTATTTGATTAAATGGTGTTATTTAATGACATTGGCAGCCAAGAGTCTCACAGATGGCCTAATGTTGGGAAGTATAAAGTTGATGTAGCATCTTTCGAGTCACTAGCACTGCCTGAGTTACAGGTGAGCTTGCTTTCGCGTGCTTCTTATCACCTATGTTAACATTTTTCTCAACTCTTTATAAGATTGTTCTTATAGTAGGTGGATAATAAATGTATATTTTGCCCAATATATGACCATCCTTGCATGTATTTAAATGCATATTAAAAATGTAGTACTAGTATGCTGTTCTTGAGTTGCTCCATTGCATTTCTGAGTATAAATTTGTCATTCAGGATATACAAAGATATTATTTGCAGATTCCCATATGTTAGATCAGTCTTTGATATTTGAAGAGACTCACTTAATGACTAGGTTAGAGAAGACACTGATCTTTTCATCATTGACGAAGTTGGTAAGATGGAGTTATACAGTTCGCCGTTCTTCCCTGCAGTTCTAAAAGTTTTGGAGTCAGATATTCCAATTTTGGCTTCCATTCCAGTTCCAAAATTTGGCAGAGATATACCTGCAGGTAAACTTCCCATACTTTGAAAGTATCCATTTTTCAAACATGTTTCTTTCTTGACATAAATGGTTTTTCTTTTCTCATGAGACTTGACAGGCATAAATCTCAAAGATCTATTGGCATTTTGAAGCTGCTAATTAATTTGCTGAGCCTATAACTATGACTAATGTTGTCCATTTTGGCAGTTGCAAGGTTGAGGAATCATGCAGGAGCAACTTTGTTTACATTGAGTGTTAGTAACAGAGATGCTGTTAGAGAACAAATACATTCACTTCTGGAAGATCTGGTGATAAATCACTAATCGTTGCAAAGTTTGTCTTCTGAACTCATGCTACGTGGAATTTTAAGTTCTAAATGCATAGTGATAGGGAACACCATCTGTCATGTCATGACCATGTGCTAATAGTCCAATTAGTGAAATAAAAGTAGAAAGTCTCAATGCGATTTGGACGTGACCTTTTAACTGTCATGTTTAAGAGTTGGCACTTCAATTTGCTATTGTCTGTGTATGTGTAAATATTCCTAGGCAGAAACAGTTCTACCAAAATAATCATTCTCTCCAAAGAGTGAGAAAGTGGAGAGAAAATATGAACACAAGCGTATAATATTTTAATTTACAAATTCCCGAAAAAATGACTCGTACACGTTGTTGAATCAGTTCCTGGTCTTAATATAATGTATGACATAAAGTAGGAGCGATTGTTGTTTATTTGTACTGTTGGTTGTAGTAAGTCATCTTTACTTCAGGGAGCGTTAAGTGCAACGATCAAGCTTCTCTACTCGTCAACATATGACAGCAATGGAGCAGGTTAGTTTAAAAAGAAGCAAAACTTGCACAGAATGAATAAAGCAAAATTAGTTTTTCTTTTAGAGAAATTGTAGGTTGGTGAGTTTGTTGAGCCTTAAATACCAAAGGAATTAGGACCTATGAAACACATATACAACATAAAGTCCAAAATCCCTGGCAGCATCTTAGCTTTGAATCAGTGTGAAATGAGAAGCGAAGTATAAATTTAAACACAATTTGAGCAAACTTACATACACAATATTAAAAAGAATACACAAACAATTGAAAAAGGACAATAAAATAAAATACCACATTGCACATTACTACCTACCAGGTCTTATCAACTTCGTTTGTCCTGTTCAGCATTTTGAAGCACTTGTTTTGCCATTGATAAAAATGATTTTGCTGTATTTTCCATCTCTGCGGTATGTAGCTCAACACCCTGCCGAGTTATAAGAAAATATGTAAACAAAGATATCTTGGAATTTTCATCATTCTTATTCTTCTGGCATAAGTTTGCACGTGCTAATGACATACCGCAACATTTTTGTGACTTCGTCGACATATAAGGTACCTGCAATTTCCTTGTGTTTTCCCGCAGCTTGCTTTCTGCCAATTTAGCAACCCTTGTCGTTTCCTGCAGCGCCAGATTTGTAATTATTGTTCATATTTCAGAAAGAAATAATAGTCTTTTAACTTTTAAGTATATGTCATCACATGTGTTGCAGTATACTTTTGATTTTATGTAAAATAAAAAGTTGTATTTGAACAAACAAGTCTTAGTGAATAGTTGATTCTTTTGCAATATACTATCATTTTCACGCTGATTGAAAATCTTAAAATGGTAGTTCTGAATTGTATATTGCAGCTTATTGATAATTGATAATGATGAATCTTAACTACACTTGCATTAACAATCACATGTAAAGAGGTGCTGTGCTTGTGAATTGTTACATGGTAGAATGCAAGACAAGCCTTATAATGATGGTGGATATGATAAATATATTCTCACATTCGACGTAGAAGAGAATCCATATCTCTTCTTAATTTGATTGACTGCACCAGCTTTCTCATCTTGCTGCTCTTCCTTATCTGATGCTTTCTGGTTGTTGCTTTTCATCTCTCTCACTTTTCCTGTATATTGGATGCCCAATAAAATTTGTTAGTATATAGTAAAACTCTTTACCATCTTTTGTTTTTTCCTTCTTTTTGGTAGGCAAAACGTATTTTACTTGACCGGTATTTCTCCAAATAAATACAAATCATGCCAGAATTATAGTAGCATATTAGAGTTATTATATTTATCACCAGCCTATTGTGGTTAGTAGTAGCACTGAGCATGGTATGGTTAAAAAGCAGAATCTCATTAGTGATATAACTCATTAAGTATTAACATTATGCTTAAAAATTAACACGGTTTACTCCAGCCTTACATGTGCATTTTGCCACAAAACCAAGGACAAAACATGAGAGATTATTATCAATTTGACCATGAGTACTGGAATACATAACAAGATCCTGACCTCTGTATAAATCCTCTATACTGGCTCATGTTTCATTGCATCTATTCAAGTTCTTGTTTCTTAGGTGAAATATGAACATACGAAACAATAATTCACTTACAATTGAATTTATCGTCACAAACCTTTTAGAGCCTGAAATTTGCCAGCCAATTTCTTCTTATTAAGAGCTCCTAATATGCTTTGTTCTTTGCGTATTTCTTTATGATCTTCCAGATTGATGTCATCTACATAGGAGGAAAAGAGAATACTTAAACTCAAGTATCTATATGCTATTCCACAAGACACAAATTTCTCCTGTATGTCATACATATCTGAGGCATTGTTATACCTAAGGTTAATTCTGGCTGTTTTTCGTCTACTGTATTGTTGGCATCCATTGAAAAATTTGCTCGTGAAAATATTGCAGAGAGTTCCTGGATTCTTTCTTTAGGATCTTCTTTTTCCATAAGGGGTATATGCTTTTCTTTACCGCCAGTAAAATCTTTGACGACGGAGTTGAATATGCTCTGCCGATAGACAAGATTAAATAGATCCTGTTATAAAAATGATGGATATAATTGGATAAGTTATTAAGATGTTACTGTCAACCTTCTTTTCCTTATACATGATCGGGTTAGGAACAAGCTCTTCTCGTGATATCATCCTTTCCTTCCTGTAGATGCAGCCAACAGAGTCCAAGAGCCTACAATGAAGTCAAACATTATGTGATGAGACTGCTAATCTACCATTATCATCAGTAGTACTTTTATTAGTTGCCGGTTCGAAAAATAAATATAAGACTCTAGGAATAAGTATTTGAACCGTAGGAGTACGGAGATTGATAACTAGATTCTGAGTTCCATTCTTTAACCATATATACCTGAAAATGCTCCTCTGGGCCAACAATGAGAAAACAAAAATTTCCTGGTCACCATTTACCTGTAAAATTGCCTTGAGTTTATTTGATTTTATAAGTATCAAAAGCTTGTTATCCTAGTGAAAGATACAGTCATACCAAAACAAGGTCTCCTCTGGATGAACAACATATCTGGCTGTCAGAAAACGACTTTAATTTCGGAGGTGAATAAGTGAAACCTCTAATTGAAGTCTTCACTATCAAAGACAATTCTGGCAAAGACCTAAATCAATGAAGAAGAACAGTTAAAAACAACGTGTCATAAAATTAAGAATGTGAGACTGTTATGGATTTAGGATACAGGAGGATTTATGAATATATGATTTTGTATGTGAGACAAAACTTCTTTCTACATTTTACGATCTTCACAGCCACTGTACAATTTAACTGCTGTAGGGGATCCATTTTTGCGTAGACATGAGAAAGAACCACTACCTTAATTCTACTTTTCCAGTGGTGAAAAGAAGTATGAGACCAATATCAGAGGCGCTGTAAAATGTTGATGCCCAGCAACAGGAAGAAGGAAAGAACTTCTTTTTGTATAGCACCTTTTTGATTCCCTAAAACAATAGAAAGTAATTTCAACTAGCTAATCTTCTGGTTCCTAATAACTCATAAGGATAGAAATAAAGAACACCATACCAGTAGAGCATGCTCAAATGAATAGATATACAAAGCCTTTTCAGAACACAGCAAAATGTACAAATTCTTTGTTGTTGCACTGTCAACATGATTCCCTTCTCTCAAATCCAAGCTATCTTTTCTAACTGATCTTGTAATTGGTTCACACTGTCCATCTGTACAACATCGTAAAAATAGTTTAGACATTTGAATGCTAAACAGAATAAGCATTCAGATCATTGATAACTTATATCAGTGTGTTTTGATAATTGATCTCTCTGCAAACTCTTACCCAAAATCTGCATAAATAGAGCTTTAGATGGATTCTTAGGACGAACAGCTCCAGTTCCAGTTTTCAGTGTGTTTCCAGTTTCACTATCCAATACCAGAACAGACGAGTCCTTTGTTCCGACTGCTAATATGTTTTTTGCGAAACCGTATACACTGCAGGTTATGAACTGCAGAGAGATGATACCAGTAGAAATTTCACTTGCAATATGTTTTTGGTACAACAGAGATGGGCCATCTATGTTAATAACTGAAACCTGTAACAAATTGATAGATTTAGTAATGTGAAGCTAATAAACAACTATAACTCAAGTTGAAGATTCTAATATCTAGAAAAGTTGATAACTATAAAAGCATCTCACATTTCCTTGATCAGAACCAACAGCAAGATGCCTTGAGCTATGATCTATATTCATACAAATTATAGCACCAGTAGTTTTTACAAGTTTCACACTCTGAATTACATTTTTTGTACCTCCTACAAAAGAAAAATGGAAATGCAAGTCACCATAAACAGAAGTGTGAACTCTGCTAGTTGATCAATAACTGACTAAACAAGTTGTAAACTAACATGCTATACGTAAAATACTTGCATTTTAGAAAATACGTAGTTACACATCAATTGATCTCAGCCATCAATTTGAGATCGGTTGGTTTATATTACACCTTCACCAACTCATATTTAAAATAACTTTTGCCGTTGATTTGAGACCGACAATCAAGATCAATAACTGCTTCACGTAATACTGGACGAAATCAAATCATAAAATACCTGTAAGAGACATGAAGCTGTTGGAGGCATATGGTTCGGGTTTGAATCTGAATATACGAACCTGTAAATCATGTTCATATCATGCGTAATATTAAATAAGCAAGGGTGCTGAAAATTTGCGAAAAAGAGAATATCAATTTTCATCCATTCATTGTTGAATTAACCTTACCATTCCACTCTGGTCACCAGAAACAAGGAGAAGAGAGTTGATGTCAAAATATAATTCTGTCAAGGGTACACCACTTAAAGAATGATCATTTTCACTCTGCATTAAGATGAATGAGAGAATAATCATAAGCCAAAAAAAAGTACATGTTCTTAGACTTAATTACACAGCAAAGATAATAACTGCCATTGATACTCCTACAAGTTGATCATTGTTAGCTAATAGTACAATCAAGATTTTATTAGCTAAGTATACAAGTGACTGATATTAAATGCTAAAGACCTATTTCATAACCAAATTTTTTCCAACAACAAATTGGAATTATAGTATTGATATTTGGGAAGAAGCTGATAGTTTTCTTTTGTATACTTAAAGTAATAAAGCTAACATTTGAGCACCAATCATTATTTTTTGATTAAAACATTACCTGCTGCCTTAATTGCAAAACTGGGATGAAGAAGGGACATGATGCATCCCAAAAAGTGATGGCTCCATCATGGTGTCCAGTTATGTACAAGTTTTTAATGTTTGAAAATCCAGTGAATTTGGCAGAACTCAGGTTAATCCCATCTTTGTGATTTGTTTCAACTGGAATAAGCTGTGGATAATTTTTGATCATCTGAGTGTAATACTGTGACCAAAAAGAAAACTCAAATGAATAATACATTGAGGAATCTGATTATCAATAATAATGATAATTAAAGAAAGATACAATTCATATACATCGTTAGTATAAATATTTACACTGTCGATCTATCATAGTTATCAGATCATTAAAAACGTTTGACTTCTATCATTACTACTTTGAAAGTCAAACATATAACTCGTTGATAGGGCAAAACTATTTTACACCGACAGCGTATCAAAATTAAACTTATAAAAGAATTTGACCTAGTAAGTAACAGAATAGTTTCACTACCCTATTACCTCATCTGCAGAATAAAACACGCCGGTGGTGTTGGAGATGAATTTTGCTATGGTGGTGATGCTTGAATAAACAAATGGTAACCTCACCATAACTTCCTTTGGTAGTGAGTGAGTGGACTTAGATTGGCCTTGCAATAGATACTTTTCAATCAAACTATCATCATACTGATATACACGGCCTGATTTCCCAAGCAAAATCAAAGAATTTTGTTTATGTTTGCTTAGCTCATTTGTGGTTGATATGATCTCCATGTCAACACAACATTCAGATAAATACAGTCCTAGCTTAATTGTGCGAGTTTCGGTATGATCATTCAGCAACACTACCTGATTCATACAATCATATCAGTACACATAAGGTTCTGTTTGAATTGACTCATTTGAGCTTATCAACTGCCACAAACACTTGTAAGAAAGTTGTAAGACTGTTCGAAAGAGTTTATAATATATAAGCATTTTACGATAAGCACTTGTTCAAGCTGAATTAATTAAATGATGTAAGCAAAGTAGTAAAATACCTGCATTGACTTAGAAGCTCCCATGACATATAGTCTACTAGCCTTTCCTTCAGCATATATCCATTTTACTGATGCTATACAAGTTTTTTCTGATTTATATCCAAAGTTAAATTTGAACATGGGAATGTTTTTGGTGCTATAATAAGAAGCTGAGTTATTTCCTGTGGTTAGAGAAGGGATGCTCCAAATAAAGAGCTCTCCATTGTTGTATCCTACAACCACTTTGCTTCCAAAAGGACACACCCAACATGCACAAGACACTTTCTTTCTTTCATTATGCAGTGGCTGCTGTGACACATTTCCACCAGTTTTGAAAATGCATTTGCTTTCTCTAATATCCCATAATATTATTTGGCCATTCCGGAAGATTATGAGAACTCTGCATTGAATACATTAAAGAAAATAAGTTTGATTTTTTTTTTGCGTGTGCTGTATAAGCCAAAAATGAATTTAATTACTACACATTAACACTGACAGGGTATTTTCTTTTACACAGATATCCAATCACATAGTGTTGTTTGAGTCATGCAGCAGACTAGTTGAATATATCTTGGCATGTAAATATTTGTACAAATATTTTAGAAAATAATATTATGATTTAAGGTTATTTGAAATGTAATTGGATTTCTGTCTAAAACATTTTGAAGTGTCAGTGCATAGATATTAAACTCAAAATATTGATAAAGTAAAATGAAAATCAGGTTACCTCTTACTTTCAGCTGCTGGTTGAGGCAATATGTGTGTCACAACAGTATCATCAAACCCTTCAGTTGAATTCCCTAGAAGATTATCAAAGAACTTAAATGACAATAATCTATATCAATGGTGTGTGTATGTATGTATATGTATATGTATATATTCTAAAGGAAGATTTAATTGTGACAAGTGAATGGAGAAGATATCCCATCTCACCAATAGAAGCAGATAGGGGTATAGTGTAACTCATCCGTACCACATGCAAATCTTGGTCAAGCTTCAAAACTGAAATATTACCACTAGAAACCCCAATATACCTGCCAATCAAGATTCATGTTCATAACCTTTGATGTTCCTTCAAAATGTTTTTTTCAATAGAGTAAACAATCATTTATGTCCTTACATGTGTGATGCGTTGTCACAATAGTATTTGAATGTATTAAAATTTATAAGTACATGTTTGATATCACAGTGAGTTTGACGAAATCACGGTGACACTATGATTTTGTTGAAACTCCAAGGTGTAACTTTTGTCAAAATCATAGTGGCGTGCCGTGATTCTACTAAACTCACCGCCAATTCAAACTTGTACCAACATCCCTAAATGCGACTTTCGTTAGTCATTTTGATCATCAAATTGTCTTTTATTAGTTAGTTTGATTCTCAACTGTGTCTTATGTTAGTCAATTCGTCTATACAATTACTAATAAAAGACACGCTTGCTTTTGTTATTTCAATATATTCAAATACTATTATGACACCGCCTCACACATTTAGAGAGTAAATATTTATTTCGAAGTACGCATGTTACTTACATATAGAGGCTATGCTGAATGAATGCAAAAGATGTGATTTCTTCTTTAACAATGTACAAGTCAGACAACAGTTTCTTGTCTATGTCCCAAACCTAAATATGAGATGTACAAATTACTGAATGAACACGATTTAAATAATATATCTACAATGTAATTCTTCTTCATTGAACAGTACCTAGTAACAATGAAATGCAATAGAAACGTTGGAGTGTATGACAAATTTGAACATGTTCATATGCATATATATACTTACCTCAATATGGTTATTTGAGGTGACATTTATAAGTATGCCTTGATTCTGGATGAACTGTGCATGCATATTAAACACCACAGTATTGTTAATTAGAAAAACATATACTTTATATCATGGAAATCACATTTTACAAATATCAAACACAAGAGGTATTTGAAAAGGATAGATAAAATATAACCTGTAAAAACTTGCTAGGCACCAGCTTATTAGATTCAAGTAGGACTTGAGCATTATCTTTACCAAATAATTTAATCCTCCCATCACTTCAAAATAAAAATAAAAAATCAATATCAAGCATAAGTTCAAGAAAATATATAGTTGTAACAATTTAATTCACACGTGTACATAAAAAAAATGATAAGTATTATACAAATGGAAAGAATGAACATACTTGGTAGAAAGAGCCAATATGTTGTGAATATTGTCACAGGTAAACTTGGTAGCACCTGATGGTACACCATGATGAAATACCAAACGTGGATCAACATCACTAGCTTTTAATCCATTTGATGAATTTCCACCAGGCTGCAAAGAAAATACACAATTGCGATTTTTTATTTTGTTTTCTAGCTGCTTGACATGTTCTTAAATAGTGTTTACCACTTTTTCTAGTTCCAAGTTTAATATGTGATTACGAATAATTCCATCAATTTAACATCTAAATTATCACACTGTTCGATTTAGTCTCTAAACTATTTAAATATGACAAGTAGACTTTAAAGTGATAAAATCCGTCAATTTGGTCTATGCTATTAAGATGTTAGAGACAAAAGTGATAAATTCTTAAATACTTTAGGAGCTAAATTGATAGTTTATCTGTAAAATTTCTCTAATTAATATTTTGTTTGATACATCTATATTTATATATAAATGAGATACCAAGTTTTGATTTTTTTTTTCTTCTCTTAATTATCATTTATTTAAACTATTTTATTTAAAATTTTTGTCGTTCTTTATTCTTTTGGTACATCAAAAGTCTCATATTGCTTAGAAATCAAGGTAAGGGTAGTTCATAAACACCCACACTCATCAACCTACCAAGACCCATTTATTTAAGGATGAAACCGTAAAGGCTTACAAACAAGATTCAAATCGGACAATACATCGAAAAAGTGATGCATCGGGTTTGAGGTCAGAACATTGACACTCAAGGATTACTATTATTTAAAGTCTAAGCTCACACTCTCTTTAGTTGCTTAGCATCGACTAAGGATAACTATTATGGTTGATCAAAAAGTCTCACAAAGTCACACATTGCTTGAGAATCAGAACTAAGGGCCTAAAAAAATGGTGCTATGGACTCGAGGTCAAAATATTTACAACTTAAAACATTAGATTTTTTTTTTTAAATAAGCTCAATTTTTTTTGAACTTTTGTTATATATATTTTGACAAGTAATAACTTCCATTCACTTGAAACTTGAAAAAGGAACCTCAACTATCGCGAAAAACTCAAGTCCCACATAAATTAAAAATAAAGTCTGATAAGAGTTTATACAGATAAAAATTTATCACCTTATAAATTGATTTTACAAAAACGCGTTAGATCTAAAAATAAAAGACCGAACAAAATTTACACATGACGTGTTAGTGACAATATTCATTTTAAAAAGACAATTTCCTTTCCCCATTTAGGTTAACAGACAATTTCTTTTTTCCATTTAGTATTGTTATTATCTTACAAGATATTAATTTTTCCTCCATGCAAGGGATTAGGAATGACAAAAACAATGTACCCACCATGGGGGAGGAGATTAAAGTTTCTTACCGGTAGGTACATGTACTTTTTTTTTGTTGTTTATATTAACCATGTCCTTAAGATACCGGTTAAGAAGTTAAAAATAGAAATAAATTATATATTTGAAGTAGAAAAAGACTATCTTTAAAAAGTTTTAAGATGTTGAATACATCATTCTTAACATAATCTTTCTCAATTAGATCAATTAACAAGTGAAATACTCTTATAACACTTGTTAGCATTTTGTGTGTGACTAATAAAAGATTCCATAGATTTATTAGCAATTATATATACACACAGATTATTTAGTTGATACACAATTACAGTTATTGCATGAAGAAGCACTATATTTTAAAAGAAATGTATTTTTTCTAAAAAGTAATTGTACCTATAAATACTTGCAAATTTTAACCAATAATGGAAAATCCGCTATAAGTTTGAGTATTTGACTAGTCAGTGCCCATGCGCAATGTAAAATGTAATACTATAATCTGAAATCAATTTTTTTTTCGAGGGAATATCATCTGAAATCATGTGTGGATGCTATTAGGAAATCTTGAATAATGAATATCGGATACAAAATTATCTTTCATAATTATTGATTTCTCACGTTCGATGACTAATATCATCATCGTGTGAATATGAAAAGCTAGAAACTGGAGAGTTCGTTGTGTACATAACTTTCAATTTTTCCCAAACACACGTTAATATGTATATATTGTTTTTTTTTGACAAATTATATGTATATATTGTTGATACTACAAGTATTTCAGAATTAAATTAAACGAAGAACTAATCTATAAGAAAGTGAGATTTACTAAACTATGATATGAAACACATGCATGCAAAAAATTAAGTAGTAATATATATAAACTGTTTGATCAGAAAAAGGTGAAAGGGGAAATCGATATTAACATACCTTCTTTATAGAAGCTTTCTCCACCAGCTTCTTGACGAACATGATGAACAGAAATTAATTGTGTAATGTCAAACTTATCAAATGCACTTTGTGATGATCGAAAAACATAGTAGAAATTAATTTTATAGTATTTAGTTTATTTCAGTTTCTCTTTCTCCGAAGAACTTCTAGACAAAGACAAAAGAAACAATAGTTTTCTCTTTTTTTATTCGTTTTGTTTTTGTTACAAAGTTTACATTCACTTTTAGATCTTGTTTGATTATGATTTGTGTTATGCATGACAATAAAGACTCAATCCGTTGGACCGACAGGTTAAACCAAAGTTTTAAACTTGTCTCATCTAATTGACTCATCCCGCTTAACTCGTTGAAAAATAAGGTGGACAAGGATGGAGCGGGTCAACCCATCAACTTATCAATTTGCCATTATTTATTTTGTTTGTTTAACGGATCGGACACAATCAAATTTGTCTTATAAGTTTGATTTTACCACAAATTTATTTGCTGTCAGTTTCATTTTTTTAAATAACATGTTTTTTCATAATAATATTAAAAAAAAAGTGCATTACAAATAATTTTTTGTCGATGGAACCGGCTCGTCAACTCGTTTGTCAGCCACTAAACAAGGCAAGATTAAATTTTGGATTCAATCATCTAAATTTACTCGACTCGTCTTATTTTTTTATCAGCCTAAGTAGGGAAAACCCAAAAAGGAAGGGCGACATGCTTTGTCATCTCTAATTTGTGTAATATTATTTTTTGGTTTGATTTTTTTTGTTTGTTTGAGTTGATTTTGTATAATGTTATTTGTTAAAATTTGAATTAATTTCTATAATATGCAAGATTTCTAGAATATGTTGACCATGCATATTGACTTTAATTATTAGTTCCTTAAGGCCAAACTACAGTTTTGACCACCTAAGTTTGTCAATGTTGCGATTTTGACTCCCTAATAAAAAAATGAAAATTTTGCCCCTCTAAATTTAACCACTTTGCAATAGTGACATTTTGATCAATTTTGACCGAGTCAACGCTTAGTTGTCACGCCACCTGTGTATTTTGCCTTTTTTTTAATTAAAAATGCCACAAGTGTAATTACTTGAATAGAAAAAAAGATAAAAGAAAATAATTAAAACATCCAATTCTTTTTCTCCTCTTCTTCTCTTCTCCTTCATCATCTTCATCAACAACACACAACAACACAAAAATCCACAACAACAACACATCACAACAACACCATGAAAACCTTAATCCTCCCAATCCTTTTTCTTCTCTCTTTTTCCTTTTCTTCTTCCTTCTTTTCAATTCAAACCCTAATCCCCAAATCTGAATCTGATTCAAACCCAGAAACCAAAAAATAGAATTCAAACAAACCCCAAATCGTGTACTGTTCATACAAACCCAAAAATTTGTTCCTTTCATACAAACCCAGAATTCAAATTTCGTGTACATAGAATTTGTGTACTGTAAAATCTGGAGAGAAAAAATGATTGAAGCGCGTTTGAGGTTTGCCGTGGTTTTGGATGCGGTCACAGGTTGTGTTTGTGCTGCTATATCAGTTTCGGCAGGATGGGAGTTTTGCTGCCATTTATGTGCTGCTATATCAGTGCCTGTGCTGCTACCAGTTTAAAAAAAAAATATGGAAAAAAAATGAAATTTATCGACTGGGTTGTTGTGTTTTTATTTTCTAGATCGACTTTGTTTCTTTCTCTTTCAAGTTTGCTATCACCTTTATGTTATTGAGATTTTAGTTTTTGTAATGAATGTTTGGGAGGAATAAAGTTTTGTTGTTGATTCAGGAATTTTGTGAAGATGAACATAAAGATGAAATTTCAATTTTTTGGAAGATGAAATTTCAATTTTTGTGATTCACGTGCCAAGCCTTTAACTATTTTCTTTCTTGTTTTTTTTGTTTAAAAAAAAAAACTTTTTTTTTTTATTCAAGCAATTACACTGGTGGCATTTTGTATTAAAAAAAAGGCAAAATGCACATGCGACGTGATAACTAAGCGTTGACCAGATTAAAATTGGCCAAAAGGTCAATATTGCAAAGGAATCGCAACATTGACAAACTTAGAGGGCCAAAACTATAGTTTAGCCTTTTTTTAAGAAAAGTTTTGAATAATGTATAGTCGTAACATAAATTGAAATAACAAAATAATAAATTTAATTTGAAAAGTTTAATTGTAACTGCCACAGTACATTTTTAAATTAGTTTTGAATAATGTCTTTCTTTTTTGAAAGAAATGTTTTGAATAATGTCTAATTGTAACATAAATTGAAATAACAAAATAATAAATTCAATTAATATATTTAATTTCAAAAGTCAAAACTTTTAGTTATGTATCAATCTTATGCGAAGCAAATTACAAAAAAATAATATAAAATCAAAGAAAATCATTAGCTATCAATGTCTCAAAGTAACCCAACAAACCTCAATAAGTCAATTAATGAATCCATGTCATGGCTCTCCTTGGCACCACAATCACCACAAGACCACAAATCAGAATGTAGCTCTAGGCTCTAGCTCAGTGTTTCTTTAACACATTTTTTTTTTTTTTAAAAAGCTAAATTAACCCATCCAAATTGACACTGGAAAGAATCGAACCTGAGACCTGGAAGAGGAGCACACTCCCAGATCCTAAGCCAATGCCACCAAACCAACCCAAATGGATTTGTAGGACTTAATCTTAGTCCCATGCTCACAAAAATATGTCTAAATGTTTGTGAATGTTGTGTGGCTCATGCTTATTAGTACCCATAATTAAGAATGTAGTTCTGATTGACCCCAAAAGAAGTGTAATTCTTGTTACTTACATTCACTATATATGCGTCTATTTAGTAGTGTTATAGAAAATGTCCTCAATATGATCATTCTTCTGTCCATATCAATTTTTCCATCAACACAAAGCTTTATATCGCCGATAGGATTGTTCAAAAAAATTATAAACTGAGTCTTTCTAAAAACATAATTGTGACCGACAAGAGAGCTAATTCGGTTCAATTCATAAACTATTTGTTACAATTTGGTTCGGTTTTTGGATTTAAACAATCATAATATTTGATTTGTTTTTTTTTTCCTCCAACAATCCTAATTCTACGTTCACTCATATCATATCTGGCCATCCAAATAGAGCCTAGTTCACAAAAAAAGAAAAAAAACCGGAAACAAATCACTTTTTTTTTTCTTCTTTGTCTAATGGTACAAACAATATCTACCATAAATACATCTACATTCACTTTTGACGGTGCAATACAGATAATAACTCTAGCACCACCAATGTTAAGGTAAACCAATTTGTAATTAATTAGATCCCACGAGTAGGAAAGGTCCTTCAATGTTTCATATTCAAATTCCAAAACATATCTTTCAAAGTAAAAGCACGCAAATAAAACTAGGTTTTTATCCTCGTTGAGGCTAATAGCCCATCTACCATAAACATGTGTGAACCATACAAATTTAATAATACTTATGTAATGCATATAAATTTTTGAAGTCAATACGCACTTTCACTTAATCACCATCCAAAAGAAGTACTATAAAAAGACTTGTGCGGGAATGAAATTCTTTGGAAAAATGCTATATAATGCAAAAGCATTATCCCGAATTCATCCTAACCTTTATTCTGCCAAACCTTTTTTTTTTTTTTAAATCCAACTTTTACCGTGACTTCCCATGTATTACGGGCTTGGCAACTTTTTATTGGTTAAATTTAAATTCGTGATGCGCTCAGGATTAGTTTAATCGCTTTATTTAGCAATGCTCAATTCTTTGAGGGAAGAGCGGCTGAGAAATTAGAAACTAGAGTTATTTTAAAAATTCAAATCTTATATATAGGAATATTTTAGTAATTTATCTAATTTACTTATGGATGAGAATACCAACAAATATGTGCATGTATCCATAAAGTAACGGGTACTCAAATACTCATGGATACTCGTTAAGCCACTCATCTTGTGCCTGTTGTGGATTTTATCCATGGACATCCGAAGGTAAGTTTTTTTTTTTGTTGTCAATTGTCATCCTTAATGATGACATTCTTTAAGCAAAGGTTATTATTGTTTACGTTGCATCATCTCTCGGCTTCAGCTACTGGATAATACAATCCATAGCCAACTTTTAACACCTAAAGTTGTTAGCCGATAACGACAAGCATTTGAATTTCGGGTCAGACAAATTCCTATCAGACGACTGAAGGTTAAACATATAGAACACAACCAAATACGAGACAGTCGAGTCATTCTCAAGTCCATTATTGATGCATGAAGATCGTAGGTGTGTTTGAAACAATTAAAGCTAAGTGTAACTTGACAATTTAGTGTCTTACTCGAATTTCATGTTTATAGTATCGCTAAATGAAGCGACAATTTGCATGGAGGTACGCTCCAAGAAGAGGATGCACGCGTGGATAGAGGAAATTAAAATGAAAACAACGTGAATGAGGGATGATCAAACCAAATACGGGGTGCATATACTTCATATAACGAAATGAGTCACACACACTACCCTCGAAAATAATAGAGTAAGGCTAAACCATTTAAGTCACAATATTTTGGCTTGTAGGACTAGTGTTGGCTATGAATACCATACTTGCATATATTATTTAGGGGTAACAGTTATTTTGGTCCCTAAATGCGTATTAAGTAGTTATAATAGTCCCTCAATATATCAAAATTTCAAAATAGTCCTTAATTGTATACTCTATTAGTCAAAATAGTCTTTAACGTTAAAATAATCTCTCAATACTCATAATAACTCTTTTCATATAAGGATTGTAATAGCAGTAAATAAGTATTTATAAGGACCATCCCTCAAAAAAAAGTATTTATAAGGACTTATATGATGATAAGTAAGTATAGTGAAGAACTAATATGACAATATAAATGAAACATTTTAATATCAGGGACTATTTTGTCTAACGGAGTGCACAATCAGGACTATTTTAAAATTTTGATACATTGAAATACTATTGTGGTTGCTCGTTGTCATACCCCAATTTTTGACCTAAGGTCTTACATTCATATACCCTCTGATCCGGAATATTATCTGACTTTTTAGAATAAAAATTCGGCAGAGAGGTATTTTAAAATACCTCATTTTTGTTCCGATTCGGACCCTCTTCTCTCTTGATCTTTTTTTTATTTACTTTTATCTTTTAAAATTCCATCTTTTATTAATTCTC
>Ga0315914_1003190_pt1 | contig 24977 bp, 14 predicted proteins | sample MpolenodulesMG_FD_203920 | JGI IMG/M metagenome (GOLD analysis project Ga0315914, IMG submission 203920) | Medicago polymorpha root nodule microbial communities from Los Angeles, California, United States - elongated nodules | ecosystem: Host-associated > Plants > Roots > Nodule | place: USA... | reverse complement strand
AACAAAAAAAATGCAATTTTAACCCCCTAATTTTGCCATGTTTAGGGAAATATGCTCTTTTGGCCCCTTATCTTTACAAAAAAGTTGCGATTTTGGCCCTTTTTTGGGACACGTGGCGGCTTCTCAGTATAGTTCCGAAAATTAGAGGGTCAAAATTGCATTTTTTTTGTTAGGGTGCCAAAATCGCTACGACGGCAAACATAGGAGGCCAAAAGTGCATTTAAGCCATTTTGAGGGAACAAATTTTTTTTCTTCTTTTTTTTGTCGAGCCGAGTTCATCTGACACTCGACTAGAGTCATTTCCCAAAATCTAAACCCACTCTTGTTATTAAAGAGTTCATTCTCATTCCCGCGCCATATCACAAAAGAAACAACGTTGAATCCAAAAATGGCACGACCAAAGACGAAGAAGAAAACACGCAGCGACGAAGAAGCCGACGCAACAAACCCAGAAACCATAGAACGCAAGAGACTCAAATCCTTAGCATTTTCAAACAACGTGCTTTCAGAAACCAAAACTAGAAGTTCAATTCATCTTAATCCTTCTTCCATTGTTGCTAAACATCATGGTAAAGATATTATTAAGAAGTCTCAGAGGAAGAGTAGTAGATACCTTTTCTCGTTTCCTGGTTTGTTTGCTCCTATTGGTGGTGGGAAGATTGGTGATCTTAAGGATTTGGGAACCAAAAACCCTGTTCTTTATCTTGATTTCCCTCAGGTTGTTCTTTACTTTTGTGTTTGAAAAATTCAATTTTTGAGGGTTTTTGGTTGTGGGTTTGTTTTATTTTTGAGTTTTGAATTATGTATGACAAGAAATTTGGGTTTGGTTTATTAATTTTGTTTGTTTGTTTTTTTAATTATGATTTGATTGTTTTGAGCTATGAACCACTGACAAAGAGATTGGACACGACACTGACATGTAGACACTGATAATAATTTGATAAGATAGAAGTGATTGAATGTAATTGTCTATGTCAGTTGTTGTGACAATCTGAAATTGGACACACTTTCAATTTGAAGTGTCAGTGCTACTACTACATAGGTTTAGAGTATAACTCTACTTTCAAATTAAGACTAGGAATTTTTGTTAGCTTTAGTAATCTTTTGAATGATGATTCGATTGTATTGAGATATGAATCACTGACACTAATTGGACATGGCATAGACACTGACATGTGGACACTGGTAATAATTTTAGAAAATGGAAGTGACTGAATATAACCGCTTGTGTTGTTTTCTGTTAGTTTGGGCACGCCTTCAATCTGAAGTGTTGGTGCTACTTAGGTTTTGAGTGTAACACTACTTGCATAAGCATTGGACACGAAGTTGACACTGATAATGAATTGATTGAATGTAACCACTTGTGGCATTGTTGTGTCGGTAAGACATTGGACATGCCTCGTTCAGTCTGAAGTGTTGGTGCTCCTAAGATTTTGAGTGTAACTCTTCTTGACATGCATTGCACATGACACTGATATGTAGACACTAATAATAATTTGAGAAAATAGAAGTGATTGAATGTAACTGCTTGTGTCGTTGCTGTGTCGGTAAGACATTAGATACACCTTATGTCTGAAGTGTTAGTGCTTTATAGATTTTGAGTTTAACTCGTCTTGCACATACATTGGACAAGATGTAAACACTAAAAACAATTTGAGAAAATGGAAGTGATTGATCATAACCACTTGTGTCGTTGTTGCATTGGTCAGGCACTGTACACATCTTTAATTTGAATTTGCTGCTACGTTGGTTTTGAGCGTAACTCTAGTTGAACAAACATTGTACATGAAACAGACACTGACATGTAGCCAGTAATTTGAAAAAATAGAAGTGATTGAACATAATCACTTGTGTCAGTTAGATAGACATGAGCCGCACTTTCAATCAAGTGTTGGTGTTACATAGGTTTTGAGTGTAACTCTACTTGCAATTCAGTCATTTAATTTGACTGTTTTACAGGCAGAAATTGAGAGCAACTTATGAAGTTCTTGTAATGGATTTGACAATTTTACTTTTATTGCTATCAGTTAGCGTGTCAACCGGGAATTGTAACAGGAGAGTTGAAGGACTAATAACAAACCAAGTTTACCAGTGAAATATGGGTTTAGTTTTGGATTAGTTTTAGTTCACAAGAGCTTTTTAACTAAATAAGATTACGATTCTTTACTTATGATGAAGTCCTTGTAAACTTACAAGTATTTATGATAAAGTCAATTGAGAGTTTCTGAAAAGATAGGGATACAATAATTATTTTCATGTTTTAAAAAATCAGACTTACTGCAGGACTTTCTGACTGTTTTTTAACGTAAGTCCTACACAAATTTGGTTAATTTGCCTTCTGTGTTTGTTGTTAACTAATCTGACAGGCTCACCTGCAAGGGGCATGCATACCTGGTTGTAATTAATAAAACTTACTTGACTCAGCTAAATGACAACTTGTTGATCTAAATCTTGTTGAACAGTTTCACTATGTTTGATTTGTTATGTTTGTATTTGTAACTGATGATGTGCGTTTTCACTTTCCCTCTACAGGGTCGAATGAAGTTATTTGGGACTATTTTGTATCCAAAGAATAGATACTTGACTCTACAGTTCTCCAAAGGTGGAAAGAGCGTGATGTGTGAGGATTATTTTGATAACATGGTTAGTTTTTTTACCATTCATATTTTCTTTATTATTTGTTTTTGAGACATGAACTAGAAGGTATATTAGTTTTCAAATTATAAGGGGACTCAGTGAAAGAACTTTCTTGTGTGCATGTTGACTTTCCTTTTAATATATCGCAAATGTAACTTCATTACGGATTTCTTTGTCCTTTGTATAATATGCATATCTAGATCTAACAATGTTTGTGTTCCACCCATTCCTTTTTATCCTAACTTCTTGTTGGTCTAGGAATACATGCTTTTTGCATTTCTTTTTGCTTCTTCATTTACAAATTTGTATCTTCTGGCACTGAGCTTTGTGAGTATGAACACCTATGTTCCTTATTTACGAGCAATGTTTTGATTGTACTAGATTGCATTTTCGGATGCATGGTGGATTGGGACAAAAGACGAGAACCCAGAAGAAGCCAAACTGGAATTTCCCAAGGAACTGTATGAGGTTAGGAACTTTTGGAATGTAATAGTTACCTAGTCATAAGAAGGAACATCACTTATTTGGCATGAAGAGAAATGAAGACTTTTTTCTTGGTTTCAGGGAAAACAAACTGAACATGACTTTAAAGGGGGTGCAGGTGCGGGTGCAGCTTCTGTAGTTAATCAAGGTGTTTCCAAAACCAAAATAAAACGTCCAGAGCCAGAGTCACCAGAGACACCTCTTGAAGAAGATTTATCAGACAGTGAAATCGACTTAAAAGACACAACAGAATTGGTTCCAGTTCGCCAGTCAGCGAGAACTGTAAAAAAATCATACAAGTATAAGCTTCTTCTATTTAGTTTACTTTCGTCTGTTGCTCTCCAAAATAAAATCATGAAAAATTAATTTTTTTGCAACAAAACATTATTCTTGCTTTTTAGTTGTCGTTTTAAGGTTATCTACACATACTATGAAAACCAATACATTTTGTTATTTTTAATGCAATTATATGTCTTTTTTCCAATATTCTCTTTAACTATTTATCATCTCATTCCATCTTTTTGTCTCTCTGCAATAAATAGTTAAGAGAATTATTGACAAAACAATAATTAATGTTACATTGAACTTTGTAAAAACCAAGTAAACAAACATTTTCTATAAAAGCGACATTTAAAAAGAAATGGAGTGAGCATTTCTCATTTGCTGATAGGGCCAACACCCAGTTTTCCAATTTTTTTAATGTTTAGTTTCTGTGTGATTGTTTAGTTTTATGTTATTTAACTTTAAGTGGAACGTTTGCTGTAACTAATAGTTGTATCAAAGTCATATTCATATAGTTCTTTTGTTTGGCCAGATTTGCAGAAATTTCTTCTGGTGATGATTCTGGTAAAAGCAGCCCCGACCTTTCTGAACATGAAGAAAAAGCGGTAGAAGTTGATACTGATGTAAATGATCATACTAGCTCAAATATCCTTATAGTCATTTCGGCATCCCCTTAGTACCTTTTCTTGCATTTTTTATGTAAATTCTATCCTTGAATTTTGCATTTATTTTTACAGGTACAACAAAAGAACCCTTACAGTTTATAAGTTGATTGGTTAACAGTTTCAGTTTTATTTTTGTTTTGATCCTTTTTTTTTGTTACAGACAGTCAACCTGAAATTTAGAACTTCATTGATCTTATATTCTATATTATTGGGAAATTTATATTTTATCTTCCTTAATTTACGAGTACAGAAAGAAACTGCAGTTATCAACATTGACGATGAGGATGATGCTCCAAAAGAACAACTCCCCATGGAAAATAAAGAACCTGCTTCAGTGTCAAAAGCTAAAAAAGGGTTACTTGTTCAGGCTACTATATCCTCATTATTCAAGAAAGTGGAAATAAAGGTATGCTTTTGAAACTGTTTGCGCTAGAGTTGGGACTTAGTAACTCCAAATAAATATTTTTACAGCCTATATATTTTTCTAAATGCATAACTCTTTTGTTCATGCCAATATTAGATTCCTTTCTTTTAGTACATTAAAGGAATTATGTTAAATTGGTATCTAAGATATGGGATGCTTTGAAGTTATGTGTTGGCTGTATCGCTAAGAAAAAGTTTATCTTGATCTATTGATAGTCATTGATTTGAGAGATGCAGATATAATACTGCAGAGAGTTTAAGAGAATCTGAAACGGATATTTTTGAATTCTGAAGTGCTGGCTTCCGACCAATTATACGAGTGTAGTACTTATAGACCAAGTTATCATTAGAACTGTAACTCACAGATTCTGTTATTACTAGGTTGCAGTATGATCATTCTAACAAGTATAAAGGCCCAGTCTGCAAACCAATGAGCCCAAAGCTCATTACTACATAGAAATCATCAGAAATACAAATTCACAAGTATACTTGTAAGGTCTAATAGTGCTACATTTAAGGTGTGCTGAAGGAAATATAGTTAAAACACAATGAGCCATTGCTTGCCAAACCTGCCAGTCATTAATATACTTAAAACCTGAGATTCTGCTATCAATTTATTGTGTCATTGTGTGTACTTGGTTTTGTGGTGTCAAAAATTGATTTTGAAATGAATTGATTCTGCAAAATTGATACCTACTAAAAGTGAGTTGAATGTAAATTCATCTATGTTTGGATGCATTCATGTATAACGTGTTGAACAATAAATTAGAGGCTAAAATTCAATGTAGGGGCAAAAAGTTCAAATTTTAGCTTCAAGTTAGAATCAATTCTGGAGGTAAAATCAATTCTACTGGAAAATATCCTAACATGTCAAAATCAATTTTACACCTCTAGAATCAATTTTGACTCCTCCACAAATGGAACTAAACATACACTTCATCCATTTGATCAAACCTTTCTAAGAATAAGCATGTGGTTCATGATTGTTTATATCTATCTACCAAGTATTACTATGATTTGGAAGACCTTAGTTCCACTTTAGTTTTGCACCTTATTAAATTGAATCTGAATCATTTAAATTTGCTTTCTTTAATGTTCAATACCAGTCAAATTAATCATCTCACAAAATTCTTATATTTTCAGAAGGCTGCAACCAATTCAAAGAAATCTCCATCATCAAAAGGTTTTTTTTTTCCCAGTCTCTTTACATTATTATGAGAATGGTTATGAGAATTGAATATAGTTTTTTTATTTTTTTATTTTTTCAGCTTCTGGCCAGAAGTCGCAGCCTGCTGGTTCGAAAAGAAAGATTGAACTGGTTGATTTTTTTTAACTTGATTTTCTGAATCTCCTTTTCTTTATTACTTGGCTACAAGCGCTTTGTGTTGTAGTAAGACACCAACTGATTTATTGGCTATTGTTGTAGGATGAAGGATCCAAGAAAAGAGCAAGAAAGACCGAGGACAAAAATCCAGGTGAATATACTTCCTTTCTGTTTCTTCTAATGGTTTTGTGGTGTTTATCATTATAAAAGAGCAATTCAACCCAGACTTTTATATAAATCTTTGGACCATTTGTCAGACTGCACTGGGAAAAATTGCTCACCCTTCATTGTAGCAAGACAAAAAGAGAGAACACCATGAACTTGGACTAATAGTGAGAAGGAGCCAACCAATATAAGCTAGATGCATGATATTGGAAGTGTCTTGTGCTAGAAATAATCTAAAACTTGTGAATGAATTGGCATTTGTTTGGATCAGTTTAACATGCATCAGTACATGATACTTAATTTTATCGTGTTCAAGTTACCACAGAGATTGATCACTTTTAACTTTGTTAGCAATATTATGATATGGTAAGGATCAGTTTTAGACCGTTATTTTAGATATATTTAGAAAAGCATTTGGGATTCCTCTTGGGACTTCTTGTGAACTTAGTCTTTCATATAAAAGTGTGTCTGGTAAATGCTGTCAGACCTACACAAACATCTGCCTCTGTATATCAGCAACCTAGTTGTTGTCATACCTCATTAAATATTTAAAATAGTCGAAACTCGCCACATATTCTCTTTTCAGTTGACTACCAATCTACATTAATTACTTATTTTTTTTCTTATTAAGTTGTTGCATAAATGAAACTTGGAAAAACTTACCGTGTGTGTAAATTTTAGGTGGAAAAAAGAAGGCAAACAGCAAAGAAAGTGAGGTACGATGTTCTCATTCTTGGAACTTTATGCCGTTTGTCTGTTGGTTTTGCAATTGAATCTTAAGGAAACCTACAACTAAATTGTCACATTTTATTTTTGAGTTTTCTGTTTTAGTTTGGCTATAGGAAGTACAGGCATTCTTAACTGGTTTATACATATTTTAAACCAATAGCTGAGTTCAATTCAACCCCTTGACAATTTTGTACCTTTACTTGCATCTTGTCTGTTTAACCACTCGAGTTTTAATTAAGTTTCTATGGATAAGGTGGTTTCTCACAAGTGCGCCCTCTCAAATTTCTATGTATACATTTATCAATAATACCCGGAGAAATTACACTGTTTGATTATCTGTATTGTCAATCGTGGATCAAGGAAAATAGCGGTTTGGTCAAATTCCGCTACACAACAGTGCTATAGCGTCACTAGCTGCCATTTGACTACATTTTATACTAAATAGCGTATCCCAAAACAATAGAGAATTGTTCAAATTCCACTACGCTATAGCACTATATCTGCTGTTTAACACTGTTGATTATGATTGTGTTATAGCTTCCGTCTTTAGATTGGCAGTGCTTTTATGTTACAAGTAACCCTATATTTCCATTTTCTATTTCATCTGAACTCTTTACTCTAGAAAAAACTATCGTCTGTCTTGTACAAGCTCTTTAATTTCTTTAGGAAATATGAAATGTTAAATCAGTCTAACAGTTTTCTTTGGGCCGGGAGTTTGACATTTACATTATGGTTGTAGGATGAAAACGATGATGAAGATGATGATGACATTGAAGAGTTTTCAAACGCTTCAGAGGTATTTCTTCCCAACTTAACACTTACCTGACATCGCATACATTTAATCTCACAAATATGATGCTGGTTTTTTACTGTCAGTAGATTATAGCTGGTACGGAGTTGAACCTTTTGATGTTACTGATTATGTTTGTAAATGTTCTATTTTTAGGATTCTGACGAAGATTGGGCTGCTTGAGAATGTGATCTAGGTTGTGACCACTAAGCACAAAGATGACAAAACTTTGCATACACATGACCTTCATGCATGCATGCATATATGAATATCAATATTTACGAAACTCAATCTTTATCTCACATATGATGGTTCAGTTGATTTGGTGATATACTTTCAATTATCTTGTGAAGAGTTGTCAAATGCACGCTACTCTTAAGGACATGTTTGATTAATACTTCATTAGATAGCATCCTCGAATTTTGATAAAATGAACTCGTAATTTAGTCTCTATAATTGCGCATGAAAAATACACGGTATATTTTAAAATATGCTGATTGCCTGAAGTTATATGTTATGTCTTGTATATTTTTTCAAAGGGTGCAAAATTTGTAATAGTTAGGTTTGATTCATATAAATTAGGGATTTGGATCCTCTGCTTCTCTTCATTCTCTCCTTCTTCCTCCTTCACCGAATTGTGTCTATCTCTCTAAATTTTAGAGAGAAGATCAAGAGAGATAGAATATCACATTAACAAGTCAAGATGCATAAAGCTTATAAAATGATACTAATATTTGTTACGTTTCAACTGATACAAGATTGTGAAAATTTTGCTCAATACACTTTTGTGCTTCCTCACTTCAAATTTGACAAATAATCCAGTCAACTATCTGAGAAACATATGAAAGCTATGGAGATCCCACCAAAGTATATGTACAATACATTGAGAAATATCACATGATGATATCAAGAACATTTGAATTAATGACGTTTTGTGAACCCAAAATGGCAATCAAATGCAAACATATAATTTCTTTCTAACCAACTTGGTATAACATCAAATTGGATCCTTGCCTTCACTGTTCTCTACTCTCTGACTCTTAATCTCACTCTCACTCGCTTGATAATTTTATTAATTTTTAACGAAGAGAGAGTGAGATTAAAAGAAAGATAGAGTTACGAGAGAGATGTAGAGAAATAATGAAGGAGAGGATCCAAACCCGTATAACATACGTGATACTTTTCTTTTGGAACAAAGAAGTTCTTGAGATACCACTAAGGTCTCAACACGTAAAAAAGTTCACCAAGTGATTAATGACTTTCAACAAATTGATTGGAAGAACCCGAGTACCAATCTGGATGGAACAATTATTGTTCAGCCTTTATTCACCTCTAGGCAGAACATCCAATTACTCAATTCTCATATTCTCATTCCCTTGAGAATTGGAGGTTTAAGACCTAAAAAAGTGCATTGAAAATTTGGTTTCAGAGGAAGCATATTTAAAATAAAGATGTTTTATGAACATCCAATTACTCAATTCTCATTCCCTTGAGAATTGGATGTTTATGAACCCCAAATGACAATCAAATCATGCAAACATATTCTTTCTAATATCTCTGATTTAACATTCATTCAACAAAAACAATACCTTTTCTTTTCTGTGATGTATTCAACTATATGACTACTGAAAGTTTAGAATTGCAAACTTAAAGTATAATTTGACAGATTTACAGTGCATCAACAAGCTTTCAAACTATCACAAAGATACCAAGCCTAATTAATTAATTTCCTAAGAAAGTATCAACCCTATCATTTGTGGACCTTGACAAGAACTTCATGCAAATGGGAGGCTTAACTCCAAAAAGAGCAAGTATTGAAGCAGGAAGAGTCCATATTCCATCACCACATATCAAACCAGAAGCAACAGCAGGTGCAAAGGCATCAGCCTTAGCCTTGTCAACCTTTTCCCAAACAAACAATATAAAACTTCCAATACACATGTCAATGGCAAAATAAGGTCCTAAATAGAAAGGTATTGCCATAGCCATTGGAAGTGGTATGAATCTCCCTACCTTACCAACCAAATCCTTAATCAAGTTTACCACAATCGCTGCGCCAAAGAATATATAACAAAGCATGAGGCAATTATCTGGTAAAGAACCGAATCCTTGTACTCCAAGTATCGCCATGTTGCGGTACACAATTGCGTAGGGCGCAGGGTATTGACTTTTATGTGTTCCTAGGTCAGGAAATGCTTTGTAGAAAATCCAAAAGACACAAGGTGAAATTATACACCCCATTGTTGTGCCAATTATTTGGCTCACAAACATGGATCGTGGCGAAGCCAGGGTAAGGTAGCCGGTTTTGAAATCTTGCATAAGATCAGAAGCTGTCGCAACGATGTTCATCATGACTCCACAGGCTGCAAGACTAGCAAGAACTCCACCATGTGATGCACCAGCCCACGCTCCGATTGAGAAAATGGCTAGTTTTCCATAGGTTGATGCTAGGGACCAATCTGTTAGTCCACAACCATAGGCATTGCAAAATGCTAAGGTTGGAGCAATTAGGTATATAACAAGTATGTAATACCATTTTAGTTGAGGGAAGATGTGTGGCAATGTGGCTGTAGAGATTGCAGCAATAGCAACATATCCACTAACTGCAAACCATGTAGGAATCTGATCTTTAAGAAAGAGTTGTTTCCGGCGCTGATCGTCGTAAGATAGCTCAGGACTTGAGGGAGAGTCTTGATCCGCGACAGGTAGAGCATCTGCCCTTCTTTTGTCCCGGACTTGACTATACAAACCCAATAAGGTATGAGTTAGCACCTTAACAAAGTTGTATAGACCATCTCCAAGGATCATGGCTATGGCTATAAATACCTGCAGAACTCAATGGTGTAAGGTGAAGCAAATTAACGGGTAGACCTTAAAAAAGTACGATTAATTACATTCAGTGGATGGATAATGAACATATCAACTATCAAGATGTCGCAACTTATTAACCATCCATGAATACAGTCAAGCACGATTTTCATGTGTTCAAATATGCACATACACATGAAAATCATGGTTAATGAGTTGCGACACCTTGTTATATTTATTAACCATCCACTTAACTTAATTAATCACATATTTAAGCTGCATTAACCATTTAAAATGTTGTTGAAATTTGTGTATCAAAATATTATTTCTCATGCCAAATATAGTGGAACTAGAGGTACTTTGCATATGAAACTTACCCTGTAACCTTGGATTCCTTGAAGGTTGCTGGGACCAAGGCCTTTTTTGTACCAATGACCCTCTCTGGTTTCTATGAGAGGCCACATTACTCCCCAAGAAAGAACTCCTCCAAGGAGGACTGATATATTTATGATATATGGACAAATCATTCCCACACCAATATAAAGTGCAGAAAAATCAAAATAAAACCTGCAATAAATAAATTTAGATTAATACCCCAAATTAGAATGAGACAAATAGTTTAAACGAAGGGTAAAATTGAAAGAAAAATGTCACACGAAAAGTTGATTATTCCCTTTCTATTTAGGTATAGACTATGCATATTTTCATCTCAAGATGAATAAGTTTGATTGAAAATGGAGATGTGACAACATACTTGTTTTCATATGCTTTGAGTCCTAATGAAGGGAAGGCTTGAAATCCACACCCATCAGAAGCTGTATAGAACCATTGAAAGAAACCCCATAAGAAACTGAAACTGAAGAATTTTCCCAACAATTTCACTTGCTTCCTGGAAAAGTAGAAAAGGAAAAAAAAAAAATTAATTGAAAAGTCTAAAATATCAGGAAGTCACTTATAGTAAACATTGAGTATGGTACAGTGGTTACTTTGCTAGTTTGGCTCCTTGAGGAGTGTGGAAGCTGTTGATGAGATGAGCAGTTGCAGTACCACTTGGATATGTTAATTTGAAGTCAATAACCATTATCTACATACATTAACACAGGCAACATTTAATCAAGGTTATTGATAGTAATTGCTAAAGAGATTACGAAGCATCAACACGGACACAAATACGACACTAATACTAAAATGTCGACACCAGTAATAATTTGAAAAAATGCAAGTAATTCAATGTAGGATTTGGATTGTCTGCAATCAGCAATCGACACATTCACGTAGTTAGTACATTGGTGGTCATTGGAACGATGTTGGATGGTACGCATTTCAAGCTTGGTATTTCAGTTTTTTAAAAGAATCAAAATCTACATTGAATTCTGGACCATTTGATCTTGATCCAACGGTCACTGTTGGGCTAGCTGCGTGAATGTATGGGATTATTGACCGCATCCAATCCAAATCCATATAATCACAGGTGTCATGTCATTGCCTGACAACAACGCGTGTTGAACACTAGACACGTGTTCAATCTGAAATGTCGGCGCTAATGTAGTATCAATATTTCAAGAATATTTTATACCTTTCTAAGAGGCACAACTGAGAAGAGTCCCAAAAAGCTAACAACAAAGAGAAAAGCAATTATCCATCCCAACTTTGGATCCTTAAAATCACTAGTGTCTGAGGATTGTTTGGCTACATGTTTACTCATACCAAATAGGTAACTCCCAAATCCTCCTGTTCATACAAGTGAATCACAAAATTAATTTCATCAAATTAGGACAATGATGAGATCAACAAAACATAACTGTTTCTAGATTATTACAAGATTAAGTTTCCTTTCACATGTATAACATCAAAATCTCATTCTAGAGTTTTTGTCTGTTCTTAAATCCTATTTTCTAATAACAATGACCCTTTATTCAAATTCTGCTATACTGTAGTGATATTGAATGATCGCGATCTGTTCAAATGTTCAAATTCTGCTACGCTATAACGATATACTTTGTACTACAAAGCATTTAGGGAAACAATAGCGATATGTTCGAATTCTGCTACACTATATCCATATTGCGCCGCAATTTGACAACACTGACTATAGCATAACATTTGGGACAAAACATTGGGCTTATAAGTCCTCTCACTTATATGTTGCTCAACCTCAACTCTTCACAGAGAAGAAAAAATCGTTGTGGCGGGGACAGAAGAAGAGAAGTACTCCTGCCTCCGCTCTGTCTCGTTGACATCTCTACACACATGCCAAACTATTAATTACATATAAACAGTAGTTTTAATTATTAGTGCTCCAAAAGTAGTATAATTTGACTTCTATGCTTCCTTCTACTCCTATCTATTCAGAAAAATTAAATTCTGTCCAAATTGGACTAATAAATACAACCACATAAATTTTCAAAGTTTTTGGTATAAGTTGAACCATGGAAAATATAGAAAAATCTGTATTTTTCAAAGTATGGACAAAATTGATGACTTTGAAGCATCTTTTTTCCTGTTGCTATTCCAAGGTTCATATATTCCAGACAGTGAAAGATTGATAACAAAAGATTGTGACTAATTGTTTACAGTAACACAATCATTAACCACTGTAGTACATATTTAACTAGCTGGATAAATAAATTAAATAAAATCTTATTGTGTAATTGCTTATCATATAAGTGCTTATGTATCATCTATTTCCATAACAAAAGATAACTATATTCATATAATCTATTAACTGTTTTCATAAGATCTATGAACACAGTCTTACAAGTACTTATAACAGTAAATAGGCTCAAATAAGCCAATCCAAACATGCCCTAATTTTCTTTGAAGAATTAGATTAAAATAGCCAAGTTCTACACTAAACCCCTCTTATCTCAAATCCTTATCTCCAACAAATTAGGATACTGTAGAACCTAAAAAAAACTCAGCCGAAAATCTTGACTATTCCTTATCATTTTCAAACCTAACAAACATACTATCAAAATTAATCACAGACAAAACCAAGTGATTAATAAAGATAAATACTTTGAGATAACCCGAGTTCTAATCCTGACAGAAACAATCATCGACCAGACTTTACTTACGGTCAAAATCCAGAATACAATAGCCCTTTTCCCATAAAACAGAAGGATTAAGAAAGAAAAAAAAAATCACAAATCAATTTTCAACACAGAAACTAAAACAAGTGTCACAAAATGACAATAACAACTAAAAAAACATTACATAATCGAATCATAGTAATAAGGACAGATTCATAAATAAATACAAAGAGTGAAAATAAAAAAAATGCTTATCATAGTAAAAAATCATTACATCATATCACAGTAATAAGGAGAGATTTATAAATTCAAGAAAGTAAAAAGAAGAAAATTTACCACTAAAAGCAATTCCAGAAGAAGCAACAACACAAGTCTGAATAACAGTATTCTCTTGTCTAGTAAAAGGTTGTTTCAACATATCAGATTTTTCCAAAAACTTAGTCCAAGTTTTGACAAAGAAAAATCCCAAAAGACCAGCAGAGACATTAAGTGAAGGTATAATACCAGTAGTAAGATTAAGTTTCATAACAATGAAACTAAAAAGTACACTAAGAAAAAAGCTAACTACAAAAGCTCTTATAGTTAACTGATTTCTCCATGATGGTACTAACAAATGCTTAAACACTTTCTCAACAGAAGCTTCTTCTTCTTTCAACATCCTTGTACTACTACCTTTATGTTGTGACAATTTATGTTCATCATCAACATGTTGATGATGATGTTGTTCTAACTCAAAACCATTGTCAACTACCCTATCTTCATGCTCATTATTATGTGCCATGTCTTTAGATCCTTAAGATTTGGTTCGGATACTCCAAGGATTATGAAATGAAACTTTTGTTATATATAATATATAAATAGTATATAGTTGTACTTTGTGCTACTTTGGTTAATGTTGATGTTTACCTTTATTTCCAAGGTGATGTTGAAATATTGTATAGTTTATTAATTAATTAAAACTAGTGTATACGGCGATATAACAAAATATTATATGAATTTTAGAGTGTATTTATTTAATATTATCATAGGAGAAAATCACTGTTTTAATATTTTGATATTTTAGTTATGTTTATAAAAGCTTTTTTAAAAATAGTTTTGATTCTAAAGATGAAAAATTATTTTAATTAGGTTTCAAAGAAAATTATTTTTAATCAAAGAGAGAAATGCAAAACCACTTTCTATAATTTTAACAAACACAATATATCTCATGCTTTTATTTAAAAGTGTACAAAAATAATTTTTAATGTCTTTTTATTTTGATATTAAAATATTATTTAGCACATAATTAGCAATATTGACATTAATCCAAACTATTTATAAGTCAAATAATGATTTAGCATTGATTAGTACTTTAGTCTTTATACTAAATGTGGATACAGATAGTACATTATATTATATTTTTGTATAATTGATTAAATTTATAATTTATTTATGAAGGGGCATCAACATCCCTGTAGGATAGTATTATACAGATAGGAACAAAGGGCACATGTGAATGTGATTACAAGTTGGGGTGAGTGTGAAATAATGGAATTGACTAGAATATAAACAATATTGGGAACCTTGATGTTGGTGCCATTTGGGGATATATTTAAACTACAATAAAATAATTCCTCTTTCTTTTTTCATTTTTTATGGTAATATTTTTAACGAACTAATTTATTTTTGAAAGGCCATATTCTTTATTTTATTTTTATCATGTATCTATAATGAAGTGTGGCAGAGAGAAGTCCACCTGTACCCATTGGCACGCTAACATCAGAAGAGTGGGAGCATCTGACAAAAGATGATTCAATGGGATGCATCTTAAGATATTTTTATTTAACCAAGAGCAAACAAGTCTTTCGTTGGATAGCCTGATATTGGGGTGTCAATGTCATACGATATTGACAAACTATAATGTTAGGACCAATGCATGCTGTGCTTATTCTGTTTGAAACTTTATTTGGGTTAAAGATGAATTTTTCCAAAAGTCAGTTGGTTGGGGTAAATGTTGCAGTGTCTTGGTTAACAGAGGCAGTTCTGGTAATGAATTGCAGGGTTGGCTCTCTTCCCTTTGTGTATTTGGGACTGCCTATTGGGGGAAATGCGAGACACCTATCGTTTTGGGACCGTTGATTAACCGTATCAAAGGAAAATATCATGGGTTGACTGGAACTCTGTTTGCATGAGTAAGGAGGTTGGTGGTTTGAAGGTAAGGATAATTAGAGAATTTAATATTGCATTATTAGGGAAGTGGTGTTGGAGATTGTTGTGGATAAGAAGAGTTTGTGGTTTAAGGTGTTGGTGACCCGTTATGGTGTGGATGGCAGTAGATTGATGGATGGTGGTCGAACTGCTTCTTCCTGGTGGCGGGACATCGTTGCCTTGCATAGGGAGGAGTTGTTTAGTGACCATGTTAGTCGTGAGGTGGGAAATGAGAGGTTAACTAGGTTTTGGACAGATGTATGGGTAGGTGGAGTGACGTTAAGGGACCAGTTTTATAGATTGTTTGAGTTGTCCTTGTTTAAGGAGATGTCTGTTTTTGATATATGTCAGCTAGGTTGGGGGGAGGATGGCGAGGCGTGGAAGTGGAGGCGTAGGTTGTTTGTGTGGGAGGGAGAGATGGTGGGGGATCTTTGTTTATTACTACAAAAATGTGAATTCGCAGGTTGATAAGGAGGATAGATGGCGGTGGCACTTGGAAACGTCCAATACATTTTCGGTTCAGAGTGCTTATAAAGTTATGGCTGCTCAGTATCATTCAGCTACTATGGAGTTGTCGAAATTCCTTTGGCACAAAGACGTTCCTCTAAAGGTTGTTCTGTTTGGTTGGCACCTGTTCCATGACCGGCTGCCCACTAAAGACAATTTGTTTCGTCGTGGAGTTATAGCTTTTTAGGAGAGGCTGTTCGTTGGCGGTTGCGGCGTGTTAGAAACTCCATCCCATTTATTACTTCATTGTCGTATCTTTGGGGCAATTTGGCATTTTATTCATAATTGGCTTGGTGTCTGTTCGGTCCTCCCAAATGTTCCGGCAGACCATTTTCTTCAGTTTAGTTCAATTGGTGGAAATTGTTCTAAGGTGCGGATGTCTATTTTGCATCTCATTTGGTATGCTATGCGGAAAATATGGAAAGAAAGAAATAACAAACTATTCAATGATAAAGAATGCTCGACATCTCAGATCGTGGATAAGATTAAGTCGCTAAGGCGAAGTTTGCTACTCTTCCTTTCAATTACAATGCTTGGTGGCTTAGTCCATTCACGATGTTGAGCATTGACTAGTGTTGTTTATTTTGCTATTTCTTCTTGTTTTTGTTTTATGTTTCCTTGTTTTGTACATATTTTTGTAACTCTTTGGTCTTTCCTGATACACCTTGTGCTAGGAAGAACACTTTGATTAAGTAATATATTTCATTTTAGTCTCTTAAAAAAAATTATAATGTCATAAATAGTTTTCTTCTCTATTTTATAAGTATTTTTTTTAATTTTTTTACACTTGTGACATTTTGGTGACCGATGTCACATGACATTGACCCTATTCAAGTGCTACCCCTTCTATTGTCATCTCAATTATTGTAAAAGTCTCTTGGACACACTAAACAAACAAGTGTTAGAGTATCCGCATTGGATAAATCTATCGAGGTTCATGAGCAACTCTTGCTTGTACACAAATACAAATGAGAACTGTTTGAACATACTCACACAAATGAAAAAAAATAAATGAGAAAATATTTAGTCACATCATTCAATTATTCTCTTATAATTTTTTCAATTTATGTGTGTGCGCTTAATCATTTTTTATTTGTGTTTGTGTTCAAGTAAGTATTTCTCTGAGGTTCAAATGTACCTATAATTTATTTGTAATTTTTTAATAATAATATATAATAAACATTCATTCTATTCGATCCAATATCTCATGCAATATTTTTAATGAGATCCACTAATCATCTAACCATTCTCTTTTTAAAAATGTGTGGGACTGCATAAAAAGAGAGTGCTTAGTTGAGACTCTCTTCTCATTAAGGGCCCGTTTATTTTAGATTTTTTGATTAAAAAATCACTTTTTTATTTTTTTATTTTTGTAGTGTTTGTTTAGATTTTAAAAAATCCATTTTGTTAAAAATTTCAATTTTAGCCTCAAAATGAAAAACTATTTTAAGTAGCTTTTCCAAAATCTAATTATTTTTTTCAAAACATAAGGAACTCGTGTAAGAGTTTCAAATCTTAAAAAAAATGATTTTTATGATAGTAAACAAACAAAAACAGCTTTAGATTTTTTTTAAAATCTCTAGATTCTTTCAACTCAAAATCTATTTGTTTTAAAGCTAAACCAAACACACCCTGAGCACTTAAATTTTTCCCCTCCCAATAGTGAGACCTAATAGGTATCAAGTCTTATAAGTTAAGACCTTCCTATTGAAGACAGTCTTATGCTAAATAGTGTCCCACGAGAACTAATTAAGGAAATAAAAAAAGTAAAATTTTACATTGAAAACATTATTTTTTACACTTTTAAGACATTGACCACACAAGTTTCAAGATAATTATTACTTGATCTTGTGACCATTCAAAAATAATTATATCACCAATGTCTTTGGCTCTCTTATGAACGTCATAAAGCATCTCAACAATTTCCTTATGTGTTAACCTTCTGGTTTTTAAGAGAATGAGACCTGATAATACATAATTTAGTTGTTAAGTAAGTATAGTCTAACAAACAATTATTCCATCCAAAAATCAATCTTGGATTTTCTTGAATAATTCGTGTTTTTAAGATATGAGTTTAGCTAACAAGACACTTGTTAAAGAATTAAACCAGAATAATAAAGTATATTTTACTAATTACTCATTTTATATTTATTTTGTAGATTCCACTCCTTCAATCTTTTCTCATTCTTCAAAATAGAAATATGACTAATCCTCGTGATCTTAGCTTTGTAGATAAGAACATTGTATAATATATGTAAAAGTAGAAGGTTCAAACTTCAATCATTCAATTTATTCATCTTAAAAATGTAAATTTTTAGTCACTACTACTTCACCAAAATAGAAATATGGATATATATCGAAAAGAATATGAATTTATCTCAACTTTATTCTTATATATAAGAAAAAATTAAATCAACGAAAGTTTATGTATTTGACTCAATTTAAATTAAATATAAATTTCTGTTGATCTAACTTTTTCCTATATTTGACCAAATACATAAATTTTTATTAATTTAACTTATCTTTTATATAGAATCAAAATAAGTATACGAGTCTTAAAAAAGGGATCGACATAGAAAATCTGTGTTAACTACAATGTTTATCACCTAAAAATTCCTATTACTATGTGGTCTCGATCATGATTATTTTCTAAAAAAGTACACGTACAAAGGGGAGAATGAAAAAAAGGAAAAGGGTTTTCTTTTCCCTATATAAGTTCATACCACGTGTATTTTGTGCAACCAAAAATAATAATTATGCAGTGTAAAGGGGTTGAATCCAAATCACTTCACTTTTCATGTATCATGTGAAAGACAGGTGGTTATTGTGATTGATTTTATGATGAGTGGTGATATTTATTTTTTGTTTCAATTGTATTTTGATGACTATTTTATCAAGTATACAAAAATAGCTTTTTTTGTTTAAAAGAAATTGAACTTTTTTGATATTTTAAGTATGACATTTTATTGCAATTTAGGTCTCAATTCACATTTTTTACTCCAAAAGTTTTGATAATTAAGTTTTTTAATTTTTTTTTTTATCATAAGATATCCACTTTATTAGCTTGTGTTCGAATTTTCTTTGAAGCATTCTCTTTCTCATTCATTCTTCTTCTTCTTTTAGGTTTCTTTTTGAAAATATTTAAGGTTTTCAGACACGTGAGTTTGTTTAATATCATGCTATATCACCGCTTTCTAGGCAAAAAAAATTAAGTTGAGACCAAAACTATATATAAGTGTGTTTGATGACTAACATGTTCGACTTTAAAAAGGGAGACTATTTTCATGAGAAAATTGTTGTATACACATGTTATAAGGCTGAAAAACACATGTAAAAGACAAAAATGTCCCGCGGCAGTTAACTAATGAAGTAAAGAACCGGCTGCAGTTAACTACCAAAGTTCCTTCGACAGTTAACTGCCGACGAAAAAAGAAAAAAGAAAAAAAGAACCATCGGCACTTAAGTGTCGAAGAACTCATAACAATTTTTTTTGAAAATATTATACTATGCTATAATATCCTAAAGGGTACTACTTCCCTATATCCAAATGTGTTTTTCTTTTTTACTGAAAATTGCAGAATAAATTTCTACGTGAAACCATCAGTTCATTTGTAAGAATTAATCAAAACATGTTGTACCAATAAAAGTAAAAAGCATGAGTGGAAGGAAAGTAAGAAAAAGGCATAGTAAACACTTTAAATGCTATCTATAGCATAGCATAGCATAGTATAATATTTAAAAAAAAAAAATTGTTATGAGTTCTTCGGCACTTAAGTGTCGATAGGTTCTTTTTTTTTTCTTTCCATTTTTCGTCGACAGTAACTGCTGAAGGGACTTCGGTAGTTAACTGCAACCGGTTCTTTATTTCAGTAGTTAACTACCACGGGGACATTTTTGTCTTTTACATGTGTTTTTCAGCTTTATAACATGTGTATACATCAATTTTCTTTTCATGATGCCTATTTTTTTTCTATAACAAACTCAACTCACTGTTGGGATTTTCGGGAGAAACATTAAGTTGAATATCACATTAGACGAAGAACAATCATATTATTGAATTTGGACATTATACATACACTCGAAATTTTAAGACATTAAGTATACGAGTTTATTTACATATATGTTGTTTAACATTCATTCTTCTATCAAACGTAGAGACTTACGTGGGAGAAATATTGAGTTGAATAATCATGTTGCACTAAAAGCAAACATACAAGTGAATTTAAAGACCACATCTTTACCAAAAACATTAAAAAATTAAGTATATGAGTTTTCTCACTTACATGTTACTTAACATATACTTTTATATTTAATATGCGATTTCTAACTCACTTTTAACAATTCAATACTCATTTATTTAAAACAATAGTAACAATACATGATGAAATATGTCAAAGTTATAATGAAATCTAGACGTCTAACAGTTAGGGACATAGTTTGCTTGTATATAAATAAAATGTATCCACCTCCGAAGCACATAATATATACTTCGAAAATGTAGTTTGAAGTCGGAACAATTAGACATGATAATAAAACTCATACTTGCAGGTATCCGTCTGAATCAAACCTAATTTGACGGGTCTTTCCCATTTTGACTGAGTTGGGTATGAGTTTGAGTTTTTTTCCGATTTTAAAACACGGTTACCGGGCATGTAACAAAGATATAGGTACCCACCCCGAACCCATATTCAAGCCTATCCCGAATGTAGAAAATCAATTACCCCTTTTATATAAATAAAACTCAAACCTTAAATCATTTCACTCACACTGTTAGAGTCTCAGTCTTTCAGATGACACTCACTTATCATAGTTTGCTCTTGTCTCCTTTCATACTTCACACTCTCGGCCTATTTTTTCTCCTTCACCATATTCATCGATCACCGACATCTCTTTGCTAGATAATGCTTAAACACTGCGCCAGGGGCTAAAAAATACTTTTTTTTTTATTAAAAAAAATTATCCACTGTGGGGATGGAGCGGGGATACCCAAACCTGTCAGGGATGGGGATAAGATTCGATTTTTCATCCCCGTTGAATATGTGTAGGGCAACGGATAAGTATATGAGAGTAGGATATGAAGACGGAGAAGATAAAACCTATCCCTACCCCACCCCATTGCCATGCCTAAGAACAATCTTCTTATAATAAATTAACCGCTAACACTTTTCCTACAATAAAAGCTGCAAAATTTTATTTTAAAGTTGAAGTATACGAGTGAACGTGAATCATGTGATACAATGAATCGTTGGTGAGACTATATTATGTAGATTAGTAATTTTTTCTTGTTTTTTATTTTATTTTAAGATTGCTCTCTTAAAAGTCTATCGACGATACACATATTAAATACAGAGAAGTAGAAAATTGAGTTCAAACCAACAACTCAAACATGTCAAATATCTATATAATTTTTAACCGTTTGAGTTGTACTTACATGACATATATGTTATATGTTAGTATTTTATTAAGCAAGTAACTTTTAATAAGTTAAGCTAATGTTAATGATAATTTAATAGTGGATCACATTCCACTTAGATTCCACCAATTCTTATTTGCTATCCTTTCCTTTTCATAGGTACTTCATTCATTTTTTTATAGTTTCGTCAACTTCGTTCATCCACCGAAGACTATGCAACATCATACTCACCGTCTCGCATCACATTAGTGAAGTTAAATATCATAGTAAATGACCTTTTCATTTATAATGATATTCCTTACAGCCTGTTTCAACTTTTCTTTATATATAAAAATCAATTTAAAAAGTTTTTATCTGTTTGTTACAAATTTAAAAGAAAAATTATTTCTTTTTTATAATTGGTAACAAACGAACCCTTAATCAAACCAAACCATCTCTTTTTTATATGATTACTAAATGATAATTTTGTAAAGTATTTGATAATTTTTCTTTCACACACAAAACTAACAATATTTTTTATAGTTTGTATGAAGTTAAAAAATGTCTTATAGTTTAGGTCAACATAACTTTCACGGTGAAAAAACAATGATTCATGTTATATGCATTGAATGTTACGATATTGATTGTTCCAAACACATAATTTGTTTCATTTTACGTGACTTTCTTTATCACAATTACGAGAAAACAATGGATAATCATTTTGGAATTGAAGGCGGTTGGTGGAGACAGAAAGATATCTAAATGAGGTATTGTGTGAAGGGTTTAATAATGTGTCACAATTACAAGGTGGGTGGACATAAATGTAGACCAGAAAATGACAAGCACACACCAAACTATCTTAAACTTTGCTTTGTCTTGTAGGATTCTTAAGGTGCATTCATATGTGTTTTCACGTTCATAGTACTTCGTAAGATCTTAGAGCATCCACAACATTGCTTGCCGATCCATGAGTTTTCAAATGTATATATTATTCATTCATAGTTTTCTAATATTAGAATCTCACAAAATTTATTAAATAGGTCATAATAACTTTTTGTATGCAAAAGAGGGCAAACTCTAAGAAAAAGAAAAAAACTACCGAGTTAAAGGAACATTTTGAGGTATGAAAACATTGAATATGTTATTAAAGAGAAGTCACTAGAGATCTATAGGAGGAGTCTCTAATACATGTAAATGAATAGAATTTAAAGTATGATCAAAATTAGCCTGTCAATCAACTGATTTATTTCCTTCACACGAAATATGATTGATCTAAACTTGTCGGCTCATGAACTAAATTGTGTAGTTTCATGTAAGCATGTCCACCAGGCCCGGACCTTGGGGGGGTGCAAATAGCTCAATGGAGCTGGGCCTCTCCAAGGTATGAGCCTAAAAAAAAAATTGCCCATTAAATAAGTAACAAATACATATAGAGTGACTATATAACAGATTTGCTAAAGCGGCCTAGTGGTTTGAATGTAAGCTGGCATTACCTGGGTCTTGGGTTTAACACCCAGGTAGGGATGTAATGGGTATCGATGGGTACAAGTAGTATGATATCCGTCCCTGCCCCGTTGGATAAATATGGTACCCGTGCCTGTCCTCATACCTGTGCGAGTATCTCTATACGAGTAATCCACGAGTATTTAGATACCCACAGATATTCGCGGGTACCCATGGATTTTTTAATTAATTTTTTTTGTACAAAGAAAAATATTTTTTTAATTGCCTACAAACTTCAACTTTCAAACATCCACTAGTTTATTTACCCGGCGTTGCCCGGGTTATATATATAATTAAGAATGATCAAAATTCTGCATGTATGGTGTTAGTAAATAAAATTCACTGTGGGACTGGTATGCGATGAATATCTTAATGGATACACACAAATATAATTAAATAAACTATATTTTAAATGCTCTTAGATTAATTGATGCACATGCGATTAAATTAACATGATTTAGTTTTATTTTTAGAGAAAAAATTAACAGATTTAGTAAAATTACCAACATATATAAAATAAAATAAACATTTTTTTGGACTCGCAGAAATCGGTACCCGTTAGTAAAATTATACGATTGTCGTATTACTTAAATGAAAATCTTCTCTTCACGAAATAAAATATAACTGGATTTCTTAATTAATGATTTTTATTTAATTAGTAATTTATTGTCAAGGTGAAAGTGTGTGGTATAATATTTTTGTCTTATCAAAATAGAAACAATGAGTCTAAGAGGTGTCAGCTCAGTGGTAAGAACTGGACTTCGTAACTTCAAAGTGCGTAGTCCAAAGTTCACATGGAACACTTGTAAAATGTTCAATTTGCCACAATTGTTAATAATAAAATTTAAGGAATAAATTCTACATAATTTCAATTATTTTGTAATAATGCATTTTTTTTTTGTACAAAATAATCATTTTACACATTGACATTTGCAATGTTTGTAAATACCTTAATATCCACTAATTCTTGTCTAGCGGATATTCATACGAATGTGAGAGTGACATAAAAATCATTTTTATCAAATAGAGAGCATAACTACTACGTCTAATGAGTGTTTTAGGGAATATTGTTCTATAATTAATTCTTTTTGAGCAGCTGTTCCATAATTATTAATACAATTAAATTGATGATGATATTATTAGTTAAAAACAATGACCAACAGTAAAATAAATGACTACTTATTTAACAAAACAAAAAACCACCAAGTACTGTTGCAAAATCACTTTCCCCTTCCTCTATATGCAATCTGATCCAAGGAAAGGTGATTCTCACCTGAAAATTCATTCACAGTTGCACAACTTTACTTGCAAAGAAAGAAATAATAAAAGTATGCATAGGAAATAAAGGCTAACAACAGAATAAGGTTTTGAACGAAACAAAATTCAGATTAAGTTCAAAAAACATGACATTACACGACACAGTCTGAATCCTTAGATAATAGACTAAGAAATTGCGACAAAACTAAATAGAAAGACTGCCAAAATTGGTGTAAACATCTCAAACTAAAAACAAAAAACGCAAAAAGGATATTCCAATTCTCAAAAAAATATGCATAACACGGTTTAGGGTTTGCTATATATAGCCGAGTTTGCATGGAAATTAAGGTAGCCGAGTTTGCATAGAAATTAGGGTATTTTGTTTGTAAACGTATTAAATAAGTGTACAACAACTTGTCAAAAAAAAAGTCTACAGAAACAATAGATATATACAAACGATAACACTACATGATAGGAATGAAAAGTTCATAAATGAGGAGAAATATTAGGGATTGCTGCAGTTTAGAGGGAATTTGTTAGGTTAAATTGGTGCGCTGCATTTTAGATGAAATTTGTTAGGTTAAATTGCTGCTAACTTAATGCAGCATTTTAGAGGGAAATTATTAGGTTAAGTTGATGCAGACCCAACAAAATTAATAAATAAGGATACATAACATGTTCCATTCTAATTTCATAATCCAAACAAATTCATCTTACATAATCTCATGCAAATTTACCATACCATAAAGCATACAAAATTCACGATTCTTACGTAACCCATACAAATTCTTGA
>Ga0315914_1003189_pt1 | contig 24980 bp, 12 predicted proteins | sample MpolenodulesMG_FD_203920 | JGI IMG/M metagenome (GOLD analysis project Ga0315914, IMG submission 203920) | Medicago polymorpha root nodule microbial communities from Los Angeles, California, United States - elongated nodules | ecosystem: Host-associated > Plants > Roots > Nodule | place: USA... | reverse complement strand
GATGAAGAACACAGCAACATTCTGATGTTCATCCTGGGAACACAACAACATTCTGATGATCAGAATGTTCACCCAGATTTTCAAGTAAAAGCTTGTGGGGCCCAGGACACGTGGCATAACACCATTAGTCACCCTACAACGGCTATATGAGCCCAAAGACTCTATAAATAGAGATCAAGGCCTTAGCAAAACTTGCACCATTGCAAAGCACATATCTAAACAACTTGAGATTGTTTTTGGCTCTTGCAAGCCAAGCACTTAAATACACCGTACCTTATGGTGCACCATATTTCACTTAAACACATTGTACCTTACAGTGGATCGCGTTTCTAGCTTTGAAAAGCAACTATAGTATCATGGTTGGTCTCTAATCTCCAACCTTGCTTCCCTAGCATTGCCAAATTGAAACCATACAAATGTCGAAAGCCTATACCTCCATATTCTTTTCTCATCGTCAGTTTCTCCCACCTTAACCAATTAATACCTTTCCCATTTTGTCTATTCGATCCCAACCAAAACAAATTCAACATTTTTTTAATCTCCTCCCCTTAAGTTGTCGGGAGTAGAAAGGAACTCGTATAATACGTCGGAATCAATTGAGCAACAGATTTAATAAGAACCTCCCTTGCGGCTTTAGATAAATGTTTTCATGACCTATGTTGTATTCTTTTCCAAATGCGGTCTCGAATATGATTGAACACATCCTTCTTTTTTCATCCCACCATTGATGGTAATCCCAAGTACTTTCCAAAGCCTAGATTCTATCATACTTGTAAAATGTTCTTCACCATGTCCTTTGTTGCATGATCAATGTTCTTACTAAAGTATATTTCTGACTGTAAATTTATTGTCTGCCCCAAGGCCTCTTCATAATTTTTAAGAGCCTCTGACATAGTTCAAGTGCAGCCTTCCTTCATATGAAGTATCAATTGTCATTTTTTATCTTTTTTTAAAACTCAGTGTACAATTCAAGAATCAACTAATTTGTGAGATCAATCACACACTTACCGTTCGCTAGCAGAGAACCAATTGAAGCTAAAATAAAGCTAAGTATTTACTGACCTAACTTTTTTCCCGTAATAAATAAATGGTCTAATATCTGGTAAGATAAGAGATTACAATGAAGTTCTTTCAAAAAAAAATATTACAATGAAGTGATCTATAAAATAAGTAAAAAGTAAGTTATTAATAAGAAGAAGAAAGAAAGGAAAACTGGTAATGTGTCATACCGACGATACCGCACAAGTTAGAAAAAGCATTTTTTTTATAATATTTTAATTCTTTTAACATTCTTTTTCAATAGAAGTATAAGAGCAAATTTTCCGCAAGCTTAGTTTAGTTGGTATAAACATTGTATAAGATATGTAAAGGCTGAGATTCAAACCTCAAACATCTTATTTATTCATTTTAAGAGATGAATTTATAGTCAACAGGCTAGTTGGAAAAAAAAAATCTAAGAGCAATTAATTCCTTCTAATTTATATAAATTTGGCTAGTTGAAGAAAAAAAAAGTCTTAGAGAAGATAATCCCTTCCAATTTAATTAAATTTGGATGAAAATTTCATCCACCAATAAGTACCATTATATTTATATACCATCAACAATACCTCAAAAAAAAAAAATTATACCATCAACAAGAAAATCATAACAAAATTTACGACGAATTACACTATATAGCATGTTTGTTTCCACGGTGACACGATTGCATCATGCGTTTTTTCATGAAACCACACTTGATGGTTTTTGGTTTTCCTTCTTTTGATGTGCATCCAAACCCTATATTAGACTCTTGTACACCTTTGCACCACCCAAAAAAATAAAAAATCTTGTACACCTTTGGCATAAAAAACTCATCACAAACTAGTAAAGTCCCACAACAAACAATCACCAACAAAAAAAAATGTTTCATCAATAAACTTAATACCACAATTCCAGTTTCATCATCATATTTGAGCTAAGCGATTGATGTCAATAGGATAAGCATCTGATTCAGATTGTGCATTGTAAGCTCTCCTACCAATTATAGTGTTGCCAACCTCAGTTGGGTGAAATGCATCCCAAAATAGGTACTCATTCCTATTACTACATGGGGTTTGAAAGGGCAAACATGTAATTTGACCATTGTTTCTTCCTATTCCACAACACCCTTCATTTGTAACCCTTATACCTGAAAATTATGACAAACAAAATGAGCAAAATTTTGTCAAAATTCAACTCTTGTTTTAGCAATGTAATTGAACATTCTATTAAATTCAAATTCTTCAATTGAATTCCCTTTATTTATAAATTTTAAAAATATTTTAAAAAAATCACTATAAAAAATGAAATGGTTAAATTTTGAAACTTTTGAAAAGTTTAGGGTTAAATTAGATGAATTTTTTTAAAAATTATTAGGATCAAGCTACCAAATTAGAAAAGTTAATAGGGACTTATGTGTGATTCATCAAATCTACGGAATTTAAATTAAAATAATATATAAAAACCAATTTGATATTCACATTTTCCAAAGTAAAGAATGAATGTCAAACAATTGGGCTAAAGTGGTTAATGAGTTTCACTAAAAGACACTATTTCGGAGAACTCGATTTCAATTCTTGGATGAAACAATTCTTGATCCGACTATATTTACCTCACGCCTGAACTTTGAACTACCAATGTCATTTTCCCTTGAACAATTGAAGGGTTAATACCAAAAAAAAAAAGTAGAGAAGGAATTTCAAATTATTAACATTTGTTTCAAACTAGGTAAAGGTCCATTCACTCAATAGAGTGGGTCGCCTTAAGACGCTAACATATGTATGTATAATAACATGGACTAACCCTAAATCAATTGAATCAAGGTCGAATAAGCTGATCTGAGCCGTATATCAGATCCAAGTACTACTTATCCTAATTTACTCACATGTGTTGCTAGAGGAAAATTGTCTGGATAAGTGTAAATAACTCATAAACCCTAATCTCTCACTATACAAAACTAGTCCATGGTCTCTTCCATGTACAAATTGTCTATCCTAAATACCTCGCATATTCAGAACATTCTTACTTGGTCGTCAGAGTGTTTATCGATACATCCACCCCCCCCCCCCCAAATCCGAAAAAGAACGAAGCTAGCGAGCGAAGTTAGGTGACTCATAGTCGCCTGCACCTTCACAGGCCTAATATCTCAAGTCCTTACATGTCAATTGACAACTCTATTGGGAAACGGGCCTACGAAATCTCCTTTAGTCTCGACTAAAAGGCAACTGCTTCGGTACATCTTAAAGTCCAACATTGCTTGGGAATCAAGATCGAATATAGTTTATATACAACACCCACACTTTTCAATCCAACGTATCACCTTTTGTAAATGACAAAATTGTGAGGGTGGAACATAACAATATTTAGGTGGTATTTAAAATTTAGCTTTTTTTTTTTTTTTGGTCAGGTAGCCTAGTGGCTAAAATTCACCTTATAAGGTGAATAAGTGGGGTGTCCGGGGTTCGAACCCCGGCCCCTACATATAATAATGCATTGTCCTATCAACTGAGCTATGCTCACGGGACATTTAAAATTTAGCTTTATTTAGCTTTAAAAATTATTTCATAAAATTCCTACTTTTTGAAAATTCTCAACTAATTTCCAGACGAAATAATTTATATTAAAGAGTTAAATTACCCCGTAAAATTCCCCCATACAAACAAACATACTATCAAGAAAATTACAAAAAGAAAAAAATTATAACTAGAAAATGTTTAAGGCAAAAATAATTACCAAATGATGATGGGTTGCTTATGATGTCTTGAAAGATACCATAAGTATTTACATAGATGAATCTTGCATCCGGAAGTTCATTGTTGAGTTGATTAACAAGAGATTTCAATCCGTTGTTAAATAATTGGTTTGCAGAATTGATTCTTTCAACACAAGTGGTACCATCTGGACTGTTTTGAGCTAATTCATTTGGACTGCAACCTATTTGACCAATCCCAAATAAAGCCATTTTCCTTGCTCCATAGTTATACAAAATCTGTTTCGACCAAAAAATAATAATAAATAGTTATACAAAATCTACGTCACAAACACAAAACAATTGAACTTCTTTTTATTTTTGACCTAACAAAACAATTAAACTTCTAATAGCATATTGGTTTTTCAGTAGTAAGATTATCAATCTTGTATTTACACAAGAAAAAATAAAGGACAAAATGTATATCCTTATGTGCTTTTTGCATGGTTCTTCACATGAAATTTATTTTTTATGCTTGTTACCAGCTTTGAGAAATTTGTGGATTTGATGTGAAGAACCACACACAAAACATCTAAGCAAATGCATCTAATTTGTTCCGAAAATAAAATAGGAGTGGGAATAGGTTGGACCGAGTTAGACTTTACATAGTCTAAGCCTCACCTGTCAAAAAATATTTAAATCTTAAGTCTGGCATGTAGTTTGTCAAAAGCAATTTAAATCTTAAGTTTGGTATGTAGCCTCTCATAGGCTTATTTAATAGGCTTGAATTTGGCCTTTCAAAATAAATTGACAAATTAATATAGAGCAATGAGATTAAACTTCATTTGGATGTTTAATATTACATTTTAGAGAATTTGAATATATATGATATCTTATTTGAGTTCTAATTTATAACAGTGCAATTAAATATGTGGAAGAAAACAAGGCAGCCTAATAAGTTTAAAGTATAAAATTTATTAGTATGACCATTTTGTTTGTGCATGATAGACAAAGCATATAATATGATGACTTTTTTATTCAATGATGAAAAATACACTTATGCATACTGCAAAAACATTTTATTCAAGTTGAAAGAGTGAAAATGTAAACTGAGAGAAACGTAGTATAATTACCCTAAGTTGTTGAGCATATGCTTGAATAAGAACATCAGCATACTGTTGTGGTGTAAACTGTCTACCAGTAGGATATGCAGGCATGAAATAGTTGTTAAGGTAGTCATTGCTACCCAATCCAATGGAATAGATGCATTTGCTAAGATAATTTGAAGCTGTATCCTCGTCTCCAAGCAAATTTACCACTTGGGACACCGTCTTTTGGTAGTTTTGTACTTGCCCACTAAAACTAATACGATCTCCCTACAAAGTTGAAATAAATTAATGACCAATTTTAGAAACTATTCATATGATTATTATCAAACAAAGATAAAAAGATTTAAAGGTAAACTCAAATGTTGATTCTAGTCCTTATAATTTTCTTTTTATATCGTTTTTGTCTCTATGTCATATTGAAAATTATAAGGGCTGTATTTTTATACAAGATGATCAATCATAACTGTTGGAACACTACCTAAGAAGTACGGATACAGACACAGACACCGACACAGCTAATAATTTAAGAAAATCACATAATTCAATATAATTATATGTGTCAGTGTCTCGTCGGTGTCAGACACGGCACGTATCCGACATCAGGACACGCATAATCTAAGGAGTGTCTGTGCTTCATAAATCATGACTAAAAAATAATATTTCTTTTTTGCTTTCTCAAAATTATATAAATAATTATTTGAAGTATGAATTGAAAAGCAAAATTTACTCATTTTACTAGAGCAAAAATAGTATACTATTCAACTGGAAAGATTATGTGCCACTAAATTTAGCATAGAGAAAAAAAATAGTACTAGTTGTTGTCCAGTTTCTTCTCTAATTCCAGCAGCAGCAGAAGCATAATTGACTCCTTGGAGTATTTCTTGGTCTCTGGCTGTTGAATAGGGAGATATGTAGCCCTCAAATCCCAAAAGCTCAGCTGTCAAATTTCAACAGAAGATTAATGCATGTCTATACAAAGTAACAAAATTAGAGTCAATTTTATGGACTAATATTTTTTTTCTTCAAGTAACATATTGGCTAGAAATTTACCATTTAAAGTGAAAAAGTAAAAAATTCAAAATTCAAACATTAGTATCTGCATATCACAACGTCTCTACCAACTAGACTATACTCATGCAGACATGGACTTACGGTTATATTAATAATTTTCTACCCAAGATTTATGATGGAACCACAACATGATTGCAATTGGAAATTAAAACCTTGTCCGTTAGCTCTTTAATTAAAAACGACATATACCAAATGACTATCATAAATTACGAACTAAATGAAGTCAAACAATTCCATGTGCTTGAAATTGGGGTAGGCACACAACTAGAGTGGAGTAATTGAAACAAGATAGAGACAAAATGCGGTCGTTGTAGTAATGTTTTATTGTTCACCGACTTATACACTACACTCTATATTTACTTAAGAAAAAATATAGTAACAAATGCTTTAGATATCATTTAAACATTTAAAAGTAGTAATTTTTATTTTAAAAAATTTATAGTTATGACTTTTACATGTATTTGACTTATATTTTAAAGACAAAATTTATTTTTTAAATTCCTTAAACAATATCTTTAAGTCACTTAATAGGAAAACCATTTATTTAATAGTTTAGTTTCATTGCTAACTAATAAAAAGACTACGGTGGTTCTTGTAGCTTAAAATTGTAATCCAACGTCTTTGTTGAGAAAAGTGGTACATTTATTGCACCTTATCCTATGCATTGCATAGGTTAGAAAAACCCATTTATAAATTATTTTTAGTCCTTGAAAAAATTACTAGTCAATAAATATGATTGATAAATGATAGGTTCTAATACATGCCAGTCTACTTTTAGAAGGAGAACGTATTGAAATTGCAAAAATCCATTTAAGTGTCTTTTATTAATAATTTTATAAACTAAATGGACTAAGAAAATATGCATTTGAAAATTAAATTAATTAACAAAAGACACATTTAATAATCAAAACGATTTAAAAAAAAACACACAAGAGATGCTTCTTCTTTTTTAACTTCTATACATTCACAAACTATAATAATGTTGATTGACACATTTCAAGTAACAAAATGTTTTTTTTTTCAAGTAGCCTAGTGGTTAGAGCTCACACAATTTAATTGTGGAGAAGTGGAGTGTCCGGGGTTCGTACCCCAGCTCCTGCATATAATATGCAATATCCTTACCAACTGAGTTAAGTCCACGGGGATAAGTAACAATGTTTTATTCACTTCTTTGCTAGTAGAGCTAAGCTACATAATTTTATTTTAAGTATGTGCATGTCCCTTTTAAAGCATGCTGTAAATAAGAATGTATATCAAGTTTAATCAATTTTAAAGGAACACCATCTTTTTTTGAGGAAAAAGGAAAACCATTTTATAAACCTCTTTCTTTTAATCAAAATATTGTTGTAAACTTCTCAACTAACTATAAAAATTATGTAAATAACATATCAAAATCGACATCAAACACTCTAATTTGATTTAAGAAAACTCACCAATGACATCAACAGTGGTTTTTCCATTGGAGAACCTTCCAGTTGGACCATCACCAAAGTCAACCCCATAAGGAAGATAATTAGCTTTGGCCAAAGAATTAAGATTGTTATTGTTCCCATCATCTACCAAAGAGTCACCAAAAATGAAGTAGCAAGGTACTTGAGGATCAGCTTCAACCTTACTACTCCACAAACCCAAAACCACCACCATCATTACCCATAAATTCATCATCCACTTCACAATATTGACTTCCCTAGATGCCATATTAATTGAAGCAAAAAATGAAGCAACAAAATATAATGGAAGTATTTCTTCAAAAAAGTATATATATAATGTAAGTATTACAAAATGTGGTACGTGTGTAAGTGAAATGAGTGGATATGGGAAACTTCTGAAATGTGACAATTATATAGTTGCAGAAAGGAAAAGAGTATGGCAAGCTTTTTAGCTTTTACAGTTGGGAACACATATTTTTGTTAGGAACATTAAATTCACTACGACATGGTGTGGAATTGAGTGGGCATTGTCGGTGCTTCTTGACAGTAATATTAAGGGTTTTTTTTTTCTTTTCTGGACGACAATAAAATTAGGGTCTTGTTAACGAGTGTCTCCTGGACACTCTTTAAGGGTTTTAAAATAAGAAATTATTCTATAAAAAAGTTAAATATTACAATTTACAATGCATTGATTACACAAATTTTCAAAAAAGTTACCATTTATAGGTCTTAAAGAGTATCTCAGAGACACTCGTTAACATTTCTCATAAAATTAAGGTTTATGATTTATTTTTTAAAGGAAGTTTAAGGTTTATGATAAAATGTTGCCTTATTTTTCATCATAAATACTCTCTCAAAACTCAACTATAAGTCAAATAATCGCTCTCTCACTCTCTAAGGTGGTGAATCTCAACCCATATAAGTGTTCAATCCAACCACATAAACCGTTAAGCTAGACCTTACAAAATGGAGAATTTTTTAGAGAAAATAAATATTGAGTGCGCCGATTAAAATGCAAGTTATTGTCCTCTTGAGCATAGTTTAGTTAGTTGAGACAATGCATTATGATATGCATGAGTCAGAGTTCGAATCATATGCATGAGTCAGAGAACGAATCTCGGACACCCGATTTATTCATCTTAAAAAATGAATTGTACTCACTAGACTACTTGACAAAAAAATGCAAGCTATTAGCATATACATACACAAGTATCTGGGTATTTAGCAATTACAAGCAATAAAATATCTCTCTCTCTCTCTCTCTCCACCAACCCACCACCCATTCTTTACGACCCTAATTTCTTCTCCTTCATCCGTCAATAGAAGTTAATTTAGGGTCAATTTTTGTCCTGAAATTACCACCTAAAACGTTTTTTCCTTCACTTTTATTTAAATAATCTCATATATTTGGTTTTCTCTTTTATGATTTCTTCGGCTTAGTGCAACATTATTTTTGTTTGTTTTCTTTGTGCAACATCTTTGTGCGACGTTGTTTTGCTTTTCCGTCTTGTTATAGTGTTTGTTTGGTTCAGATTATCAAATCAGCTTCAATCCAATTAATGAGTTTAATGTCTTCATTGTTACTGATCTGAAAGCATGGGTATTTTGGACTCTTGAATATGGTTATATTTGTAGGCTTATGTGTTAGAACAAGAATGGTTCATACAAGTCCTCCAGGGTTTTGATGATAACAAAGTATTGAAGAACAATTGGAAAACTAGCATATGTTCAAGTGTGTAGAATCCCTACCTTGAAGAAAGAACATATGAAGAGCATCATAAGGAACGGGAGAAGCTTAGAAGACTTTGGTAGAAGATCTAAAGGAAGGTCAACCAAAAGTCAACATCCTTAGAAGAATGATGTCTTATAGAAGCTGGAGAGTGATCTCAACAGATTCTGTGTAGGACATCAGACACAAAAGTTGATTGTCATCCTTGGATGTGAGGGACTTGGAATCCACGTAAGCTTTTGTCTTATTATGTGAGTTGTCTCTATCATAGTATCTGATAGAGCAGTTTTTTTGTCTTCTTCTGTCTACGTGTGCAACTAGACAAAGGATCTCAAGAAAAAAGATAATACAACGGATAGTTCTTCTTTCAGCAAAGGAAATTCAAAGGACTTTCCAACCGAATTATCCATATATGGCAAAGGGCCAACGCTCTTGATCAAAGATTTTCAACGACTATATTTGTCTTGACACTCTTCTCCAACGTCTCACAAATCACTGCCTATATAAGGAGCTGAAGACCTGAAGAAGAAGAAGAAGTAACAAGAATCTGCTATTTTACTATGTCATTACTCTGTCAAATCAAATAGCCCAAAACACTTAGGATTTATTTTCAAGTTTATATCTTAGAAATCTTAAGTAGTCTGATCATTTGTTCAGTTTACACTACCATTGTTAAATTCAGTGTAAGAATAAATTAACTTGTTTGCAATTGTGCAAACATTTTAAAAAGTTTCTCGCCTGCATGCTTGACCATATAAGTCTCTTGGTGAAACCTTGAGCACGTAGGAAGTCTCTTTCAGTTGTCGTTGAGCAAGAGAAAGTCTTAATCAGATGTGCTTAAGAAAAGGGAATTCTCTTGGAGTTTCCCCCTGGTGTGTTTTTCTCACCTTCATTATGTAATGTTTTATGCTATTAGCATGAATGTTGCGAATTTATTAACACATTCATCCTTTTTTATTTTTAGCAAATTTGTATAGTAATGATGTACTTTTTATTTTTAGCATATTTGTATTGTATTGATGTAATATTTAAATTTGAATAAATGAATATCATTTATTTTTACTAAAAAAAATAAAAAGCACACGTACAAATATTGTAAGGTGAGGTGTAAAGTACATTTGAAGAATTGTGGGTATTTACCTAGCAGCGAATCATTGTTAGCAACGTAAGTAAATTAGCAAGTGGTATCCACAAACTAACTTTCACATCACTTGCAAATTTACGTATATGACTAATTTTAAGATGAACATAATTGTACCTTGAAGTTTGGTTAGATATATCATATCATCCAATTAGTCAATGGCATGTCATATTTTTGGATTTATTTATTTAAAAAACAAATCAAATTTTATGAGTTTTGCTTGCGGCTGTCGACCGGTACCCAGCCAAACTTTTTTTTTACTCAACCAAACTTCAAGATATCTAAAAACTTATCTAATTCTATTTCTTCCTTCATCCCTTTTTATAAGACAACTTTACAAAAAAAAAAATTATGTCTAAATATAAGACTATATACAAAAAAATTTGATGCATTTACTACTCTTTTTTCAAATACACCCCTCATTATTATTATTAATATTATTTGAAATATGAAAAGTTAACATTAAACATCTCTATAAACAAAGGGTAATTTGATAACATATATTTATGATAAATTTATTGCTTCAAACACTTTTTTTAATACCTGCGATTTTCGTAAACGACTTTTGTAAACTTTTCTCACCACCAGTGATTGATAAGTTACTCATAATTCTTCAAAGTAGCCTAGAAAAAAACCATAACGTAGTTCCATCGATTGCCTTTCCAAAACCCATGTGCTTTCCAAAACCCATGTGCTTTGCCGGTGTCCTTCAAATGTTGGTGGATGGTAAAATTTAATAATTCACCAATTTTGCTAGTACTAATAATATCATACAACTAACAAGCTTGATGTTCATTATTGTGTAATCAAAGGAAAAAGTTCTTGGACCATTTCCCATACTTAAATTATGCGCGTAGCTCTGAACAAGTTGTCGTTGACGTTTGTGTGCATGCATGATCAAGGCATTTGTAAGAGTTGTTTGTACTTTACAGCCAATGCCTTCAATTTGTTAACTCAATATTAATGATAGTATTGACAATTTCCTCAAAAAATATTGAGTGTTGACATTAGAGTCATTCATGATCCGTGATTTGAATAAAAATCTTTACAAAATCAATGAAATACACCTTCAATCATATTATAAGTGTTGTACTAGTACATAATTAACGCAATTATTTGCATTTGCTTATAATTGAGGCAAAACAAATGCATGTACTTACTTTTTGGTTTATGAATTAGTATGATTGAAGATGGAGGGTACGTACTTTCAAACTTAAGGATATAGTTAAGTTCATTTATTTTTCTTCAATTCATGTTAAAAATAAATAAATTTACTAACGTATCCCTAATAAAAATGATCTTCTCCTCATTAACTAGAATATATTTTTGAAGTAGAGTGTGATATTGGTCATAAAGATAAGTTTTGCTCTAGCTTTGTTAATATTGGTCATTTGTCTAAGATGCATGTGGTAGAGTGTGATATTAGTGGTGGTGGAAAGGCCGGGGTTTGTTGCTTCTCTGGCAACCTGATGTAAACTTTTTTTTTTTGTCAAGTAGTTTAGTGGCTAGAGCTCATACATTTTAAATATGGAGAAGTGGGGTGTCTGCCCCTGCATAAATTATGCAATGTCCCTACCAACTGAGCTAAGCTCACAGGGACTAAACATTTTTATTATTGATTCTAATAATTTCTTTTATTTTTACATTATTATGTTTAATAATGAGATTAATGCTGAGATGGTTTAGGAGAGCTATTGGTATATATGGCTATCCTAATAAGCACGATAAATAAAATAAAAAAAACTTATAATCTTATTAAGAATCTGCACTCTGAAAACTCTACTATTGACTGGTTTATATTTGGTGATGAATCATTATGATAAAGGTGGTGGTAACCAGATTAATTAAAATATTGTTCATGCTAGCTCTTAGTGATGTTTTTAATCTTTGTGATATGGAGGAATTAGGTTTACAAGGGGGATGCTTTCACTTGGGCCAACAATCAAGCAAATGATCAATTTATTACGTCCAGGCTTGACAGATTTGTTGCTAATCAGGGGTGGAGAACTAGGTTTCCTAGTTTTTCTAACTTTAATATGCTTAGATTCAAGTCTGACCATTACCTTATTCGTTTAGATTTTAGAGCTGACAATTTTTTTTCCCGATTAAGGAAGGCTAGAAAGAATAAGATCAAGAGGTTGGAGCAAGTTTGGATGCAGGATAACGACAATATTGATATTGTTAGGGCTAGCCATAATGGGGATAGTGTCATAAACCTTTCTAAAACTATGGAGTGCCTTCATTCTTAGGGCCATCAGAAGTTAGGGAGCCTGAAGAATAAGAGAGAATAGCTGGTGAATCGGTTGTCCAACCTTAAAAAAAACCATCCTTCCTAGTACTGATGAGATTCAAGGTATCAAGGTCAAAGAGAAAGAGCTATACGAAGTGATGAGACTAGAGGAATTGTAGTGGAGCCCAAGGGCTAAAACTAAATGGTTGCAAGTGGGACATAGAATCGCTAAAAAAAATTCATCAAAAAGCATCCAATGGAAAAGGAAGAATTCAGTCTCTAAAATAATTGACGGTGCTGAAAATGTGATCGAACATGATGAAGGTATATCGAGATGTTCTTAGAGCATCCACAACGGAGATATTCATTTTTAGATTCACGTATATACATAATTTATTTATATTTTTTTAATAGTAGTACCTAATAAAAACTCAATCTCTCCAACCTAGCATCTTACAAAAAAAAATTAAAAGAGTGAGTGTCCCGCTTAAAAATGTGGATCTTAAGTAAGACCCCAAGTCTTATAAGACCCTGAAAAAGATTCTCCTTAATAGAGATACTTAATAGGTACGAGTCTTAAATGGTTAAGACCATCAGATTGAAGATGGTCTTACTACCTATTTTTTGAGAACATTTCTAGTTTAGAAGGCACTCAGGGCATTGAGGACATTTCTTTTGCTGTATGAGATGAAATCGGTGTTAGAGGATGATTTCACTCAATAAGAGGTTACTGTAACTATTATTCAAATGAAAAGCTTGGCTGCTTCTGGGCTAGGCGAAAGGTCAGCTACTCCCTGCATCTCTAAATTATAGTCGTTTAAAGTTTGTGCACGATTATTAAGAAAATGATTAATTGTCTTGATTTCAATGGTAAAATTAATACCATTTATTAAAATACCCTTATTAATTGTAGTTAGTGGAGTAGTTAAGTTAGATGAAATTCAATAAATAAAGGTATAATGATGGAAAAAAATAATAAATGTTGCATTGGTATTATAAAGTGATAATTATTGAGAAAAAGAAAAAATGTTAAAAAGACTATTATTGTGAGACGCAGGGAGTATGTTTTATCAAAGATTTTAGGACGTCCCTTGGTAAAGATGTCTCCAATTTTGTGCTTGACATTCTTAATAATAATAAAGACCCTTCCGACATTAATAATACTTTCATTTGTCTAATTCCTAAAATTAAGGATTCTCTATCCCCAAAAAACTATAGACTTATGCCTTTGTAATGTGCTTCTGAAAATTGTCACCAATACTATTGCAAATAGATAAAAAATTATTCTTAATGACATTGTTGACCCCTTTGAGAGTGCTTTTGTGCCAAAATTACTAATCACTAACAATTCTATTCTTGCTTATGAGTCTTTTCACTACAAGCATCACAACAAAAGCATCAAGAAAGGTTTTGTGGGGATCAAGTTGGACATGGAAAAAGCTTATGAAAGAGTGGAGTGGGATTCCATTGAACACACTCTTAAAGCTATGGGTTTCCCCCCTAATCTCATAAATGTCATTAGAGATATATTTCTTCTGTGCAGTTTACTATTTTGGTTAAAAAGGCTATTAGGAAAGTTCAACTTGTGAACATAGAAGAAGAAGATCAGCTTGTGGGGAATCGGACTAAAGATGGGATTTATAGTGTTAAGTCAGGTTATTATAGCTTGAAGGAATGGGACAGGAATAGAAATGACGATCCTTCTAACCATTTTTCTAATATGAAGCTCTGGGATAAAGTTTGGAAGTTGATAAGTGTCATATTACCATTATTTTCCATAGCACTTATTGATTTGTTTCGTAAGAAATCTATCATAAAACCCCCCATTTTGATACAAATATCGTTTATATTAGTAAAGTGTGCCACAAAGCTATTATGTCTAGTTTTTATACAATTATATAGGTTTAAGACAATGATTACACCAATGCGGAGTAAAGGAAGGCAAACACATGTGGGAGAGTTATACCAAAACCTTATAAAGACATCTAGAGACGATCACAATTTACTAAGCATGTATGGCGAGGTGAAAGCGTGCATAAGCAAAGGATTCTAGAAGGAAAAGCCAAAGGTGGTTCGCTAAGCACAAATGGTCCGATAAGTGAACATAGACGGTTTAAGGAAAATATCTTAACACAACTGATTTTTCCCTCCCTTTGAAGCAACCTTGATTCGCTAGGCAAGCATTATGCGTCTAGCGAATCTAATATTTTAGAACCTCTATAATTAGAGGCATAGGTCATTTGTAAATGGAATCAACTTGTAAACCCAAAACATTGTAGATAGATAGATAGATATAACAACTCTCCTTTTTTAGGACTTTTGGAAACAAGCTTGGTGATTAATCATGTATCTTTTTTAGGACTTTTGTTTGAGGACAAACAAAGTTTTAAGTTGGGAAGACTTGATGAGTGCCAAATTACTGTTATTTTTCATAACACTTATCAACTTGGTTTGTAAGAAATCAATCATAACCCACGAAACTGGTTGATCACACTGACCAACCCACAAAATTCAAAAGAATACATTTAACTCCAACTTATTAAGTTGTAATGCTAATGAGTGTTCATAACATCAAGCCTCGAGGTCAATTATCATACATCAACCTAGATACTAGTTTCCTCTTATATTACAAAGTCACGACGAAAAAAGTAGACATCGCTCGTGTTATAACAGAAGAAATAAGAGGTATTGCTGAGAGTTGTAGTAATAAACCACTAGCCTTACCTATTCTAATCATAGGACTATGTAACACGGATGGGATATGTGTACCTAATAGCAATCTGAAAATTAATCTCAGTTACATCCATGACGGGGATGTGTTTAGGATGTGTATGGTAACGACAGTTGGTGGTAGAAAAGCTCAAACACCTCAAAGTCCACCAGTTTCAGCACAAGCAGTGCCTTTTAGTAGTAAATTTCATTGATTTAGATTTACCTGGTTTAGCTAATTTTATAAGCATATTACAGCTGCTTTTGAACAAGCCTTTCAACTACCAAATATTTGTTCAATGGTCTGTGGACAACCCTAATCAGAGGGAAGGAATGGCAGCATCATGTAAATATAATGCATCAACATTCAACAACGAGGGCTGGGGAAGTTTGGAGAAAAGCTTGTTGATGTTTCTCCAACATTCAACAACTCTCCTTTTGTTAGTCATGTACACCAGGAGTAACTAAACTCTCTCTTTTGTTGGGATTGGATGTAAATAACTAGGAATTTATGTAGTACTTTTAATTTGTCTGGTTGTATAGGATTTATGTTTTCAATATAATATTAGTCTAAATTTGCTTTTAATGTTTTGTCGACCATGTAGTGTTCCGCAATTGACCTTTTGATTAAAGCAGACCCTAGTAAGGCTGACTATCTAAGTCCACTTGGGTTGGCTTGGGACTTGGGAGTGTGCTCCTCCTCGGTGTCTCAAGTTCGATTATCTACAGTGTCAATTTGGTTTGGCTAATTTAGCTTCTTCAAAAAAAAACTGACTATCTAAGAGACATGGTTTATATTATGTGTAGGAACTATCGCCCGAGAAATCGCGGGTAGGTCTATATTCATGTATAACTTTTCTGTCATACGCCATAGAAACAATCGGCTATTTTGCCGTCGTGCATTAGAAGTTAGTTTTTCTATGTTATCTCGCAGTGTTAACCTTAGCCGAAGACATGTGTTGAGGAAAGGGTAGAGTTATTAAAATTCAATCCTAACACAACTTTATCTATGTTGATTCAGTTTACTTTGATTCATACCACTAAAATACTTTTATTAATAACTTATTCAGAAAATATGGGAATGCCTAAAAATAACTAAGTTTGGTCTCTATGAATACGATTTTTTATTTGTTTGATAAAATTGGCATAATTACCGCTATGTTCGAGAAACCATCCAATTTACTCCATGTCAATCTCTTAACTAGATCACAATTACTTTTTTTTTCCCTCAGACAAAATAAAAAATTTATTTTGGTTTTACGAAAAGAATAAAAAAAAAAACTTAGCGGATAATGTTTTAACCCAAATTAAAAATTAATGAATGATATATAAAAATTAAAGTTTTTAAAAATGAAATCCGGAGATACTATTAATACATTGAATACAGCGTAAACACGTTTTAACAACAAAGCTCAGCATTCTACTGAATTTAACAATTCGCTGTTTGAAATTAACAACATTGGTTTGAATTCCGTTAAATAGTCCACATCGGACAATGGGGCAATCCTCACCCTACCATCCGATTTTGTGGAGTTGTGCTAAGCTCAACTACGATTTCTAAGAAATTCAACCCGGGGGTTATTTGCGGTGGCAGAGTTTTTGACATCAGACACCGACAGCATCACTATCTCGAAACAAGAACAACAATGCCTATAACAATTGAAAGCTCAATTGTTTCCCCAAGATTCCTACAAAGCACATGTTTGGTAACGTTGTTTTCTTCATCATTTGATAATAAAAAAAAAGTGATTATATCATACATTACAGTTCAATTCGTATCACCCTTATCTTATCTTATCTTTCTTCTCAGACTAAACCGAATAAATTCTTGTCATCTGCAATAAGTATCACTCCAAAGGTATAACAATTGCTTCAGAAAATAATATCATATATAATTCAGTTTTTCATATTTTTCGCTTTGAATTATTCTGTTTTTAATCGCAGAAAAGTTGTATCTCCTGCAATGTTGTTGGTGGTTCTATTGAGAAGGATAAGTATGTTATTGATTTGTTTTCTTTTTGTAATTTATCTTCTAATGTGTGTTTGGTTGTGTGAATAATCTGTTTTATGTGGAATGCAGAAAAGGTAAGAAGAAAAAAGGGGGTAAGATAGAACATCACTTGTGGCAAAGAAAAGATTCAGCTCAGTCTGGCCAAAAGGCACTCACTCTTGTCAGAACTGTATGTTCCTCTACGCATTTATTTTGCCTTGTTTGTTCACAATCTTATTTAGATTAGAGATGAAATGTAGATGAGCACATACAAGTCAGATGGAATGTTTTTGAGTTAGATTAGAGATAGATCACACTAACTGGACTAAAGTGCGAGTAAATCTTTGACGAATCTTTCATTCCAAGCTTTGAAGCCTGTACAAGGACATACATGACTTTATTTGATTTTCATATAACTGTTTAGTTTATGGCTCAAAAGTCTCGTGGTTAGACTTGTAGACCAACTATTTAATGTAACTATTAGAGAAAGGATTATTATCATCAATGTGATGAATTGGCCAGTGAAAGGCTACACGAATAGAGAATGAAAACCGAATAGTGTGTGTGGAGATGAATTAACTAACAATAACATGATTAAAAAGTTTCTGATTTGGGATGAAGACAATTAGTGTGTGTGGAGAATACTTTAACGAAAGTAACATGTATCCCCAAAGGATTGTACCAGGAAGAGTCCATATTGATCTGATTCGCTGTTAAACAACTTTTGGTGATTAGCCTGACATTTGACAAAACATTTAGTAGAATGAAGTTCAGAATAGATAGCATTATCTTTAGAAGACTTACTTCGCACCAATGAGATTTTTAGTGGTAAATGGACTAGAAGAATATTCCAAAGAGAGAAGTGAGCATTAGAATGGAAAGAGGACAGTAAGGTGCTGCGACCAATAGATGTGAGTGGTGAACCTTAACCATTGAGTGGTTACAATTCGCAACAAAATGCTATCTTGCCTAGATTGGTGGCATCCATGAGATGTTGTGGGTCACTTGCAACATGAAGACTTGCACAAGAGTCATCATATCAGTGCCGAGTTGTTTGTGCAATGGATTCAGTGACTTTGCCATTTGAGATGACTGGTGGGGCTGATGTGATCCTTGGCGAGGAACCAATATTCGCTGATTCTGCTGGAGTAATGAATGTTAGGAATGACTGAAGAGGAAAAGCTATATTCTGAAGCTGGAAAAGTACGGAATGAAAGTTGCTGCTGATGCATGTAATCAGGGTTGAATCTGTTGCAACAAATTGAAGCATCGTCACCCTATACCTGTGACTATGCCCAAGGAATCTTGACCACAATTACCAGAAAAGTGGGTACCAATATTCTCCTTTAGTGTTTAACATCTTCCAGCTGATACCTAAAACAACCTCTACCGTTCGAGTGAACCATTCTTTTAGGTGCTAAGATTTATTTAATACAAGGATGGATGATAGCTCCTTTGAGTCCGGAAATATTAGGCAGAAGAATCAGAAAGCAGGCTTGCTTTGAAGGAATGACCCCAAAAAATTATTGAGCGGCCAGTGGGGTGGGAGGAGTTTATACACCACTAAGAGAGTTAGTTTTGGTTGCAGGATTTTAGGATGCATTCTAATAGCTTCCATGATGTTATGTGCTGCACTGTCGTGCTATTGTTATTAATTGGGTTTATTATTTGAATTGTGTGTTTCTGTTTTTTCCTTTTGCAATATATGCTTGAATGCTGTAACGTAAAAAAAGAGGAAGTATTATTATCCAGTAAATTAGCTTTCTTTATATCTGGAGGCAACTTTTCCGGACTCGGAATACAAGAAAATTGTAATTGTATATGTGCAATCCAAACCCTTATCAGGAGAACGTGTTGTTTTCTCTTGAACTGTTTTTTATTTCAATTTTCTGATCTTGCTATGTTGAGTTAATTTTGGATTGTCTATTGTGAATCTTGAAATGACAGATCTGTGAACTCCCTAATGAGAAAGAGGTTGTTTATGGAGCGTTAGACAAATGGACGGCTTGGGAAACAGAGTTCCCATTGATTGCAGTAGCTAAGGCTTTAAAAATCTTAAGGGAAAGGGGTCAGTGGGTTCGTGTAATTCAAGTACGGTCGCCACTATTTTCTAGAATTTGTGTATCTTAAAGCTGAACACTTTCACCAACTTGTGCATTTAAAGAGATTTTTTGACTGCTAATGATGTTCAGTTTGTTTTTATGACTGATATCTTTTTTCCGTTACATTACATGTGCTGGAACTTAAATGCCCGGGGCTATAAAATTGCCTTCTCATGAAATGAATGATTGTTTTCTGCTAGAACTTTTAGCAAAGTAATCTGTATTAACTGACACTGTAATTTCTCAATCATGCTTTATTTATAACATATATGGTTTGAGGTAATACATAAATGATGAACGATCTTTAGCTCATACAAATGTTCTTTCAACTTTTATGGCTCCAGTTTGCATTTAAGTACTTATGATAAATATGAATCTTGAACTTAATTTTATGTATTTCTCATATCAACATGCTTTCATAATATTCCATCCATCAATATAAACATTGTTTGGTCCTTCTTAAGAATGCTTTCGAGATTGTGTTCAAGTCATAAATATGCATGATTTTTCACTTTTTTTTGTTTTTCCAGATCTATCACACGTCTTAGAATCGGCAAATTAAGAACACGGATATGTTTGAAAATCATGAATTCATTGTCTTATTCGAATACTACCTCTGCTTTATGACCTTGGTTAATTGTGAGGAATGATTAGAATCTCATTAGTTATAAAATCCTTTATACTTTCAGTTAGCCAAGTGGATGTTGAGCAAAGGACAAGGAGCAACAATGGGAACATACGACACCCTTCTTCTGGCATTTGATATGGAGCAGAGAGTAGACGAGGCGGAATCCTTGTGGAATATGATTATACATGCCCACATGCGCTCTGTCTCTAAGAGACTGTTTTCCAGGATGATTTCAGTGTATGATCATCATGACCTGCCAGATAAGATTGTAGAGGTATTTTCGGTAGTACAGTTAATCTCGGTACATATTTGGACTCCCAGTTGGAAAATTCGCAGTCAAGCAATCCAGACCGTTTGATCAAGATCTAACGGCTCATGCTCTGGCTTGGAATATTAAATCTGATATAAAAATTTGGAAGTTAGCCATTCGATCTTGATTTTTTGGTCTGCATTGTGTCATTGCGGCAAATGCATGACCCCCTTTTTTTTTGAATCAGCAAAATTTAATTAATAATCAGGTCTCTGCACAAGACGAACAGAGACCGGTGTTACAACAAACTACAAGCGCCGTATATAGGCGGAACACCCGAAAACAAACACCAACAAAGACACCCCTGTGATCAATACCCATAAAGAGAACACCCACCAAAATAAACATCACCCCCTAAAACTGACTTCTATACTACCAACCACTGAAAAAACGTCATCCATAACACTCGTCACCACTAGTCACCTAAAAAGAACACCCTAGTAAAAGAGAAACCAGTCCTCTTCACCAACACCGAGCCACCTTTGTAGAACTCCTTTCCCAAAGATCATTCAGCTTCCACCACCGTGCAACCTCCGGTCCACCGAAAGAACACCAAAAAAGCCCAAAACTAAACTTGAACCAAAGAACTGACTCCCGATTTCGAATCAAATGCGATCGGCCCACCAGACTTCAGAACCAAATCAAAAGGGCACCACATACCCCTGGTCCACCAGAGAAACATCGTGGCCAACCAAACAATAATGCCGCTAGACGCCAACTCCCGATCTCGAAGCAAAAAAACCGGCCCATCAGAATCCAACACACAATAAGTAAGACAGATGACATGATTTGCAATGGAGCAAACATCAATCAAAAAGGGAAAAAAGCTCAGCTCGAAGGACACACAACCTCAACACCCTAAACGCCTTAACATCCCAAAACTCAAACAAGAGCTAGCGACAACGAGTATGGACCCGAATAACAGAGGCGACCACCAATAGTTGCATGGAATCTAGATCTGTTCATCACACTTCACTTTAACATGATTTCATTCGGAAAATTTGAATTTACTTTTCTACTTGACATGTTGCTATCTTATATGTAAGTTCAGGTATTTGCAGACATGGAGGAGTTGCGGGTAAAACCTGATGAAGATACAGTCAGGAAAGTGGCAAGTGCCTTTAGAAAACTAGGTCAAGAAGAGAAAAGGAAATTGGTAATCAAACGATATGGTCTTAAATGGAAGTACATTCACTTCAATGGTGAACGGGTGAAAGTTAGAACACATGCATTGGAAGACTAATTATGAATGACATTGCAATTGGTAGATATCAACAAAGATAGCACTAATATTTATATCTTTGAAGCAATTGTCTTGTTGCATTCTGCCGTTGTTGAATCAATGGGTTGAGCTTAAGGGGTTAACAAGCTTTTGTTAAGGTTGAATCGACCAATAGTACCTAAGTTCGTTTCCTGAGAACCAGAAGATTAACAAAAGATACCATCGTTGCATTATAGACTCGCCAATTTGATTCGTTGTCATTTATCCGATTCAAGTTTAGCAACCTATCAACCATGAGTTGAACTACAGTTGGGGGCACGACCCCAAAGTTAAAAGTGGTCATGTTGTATTTTTGTATCATATGTTAGACATGAGGGAGAACTTGATGAGCTTAGTGTAAATGTTAAATTTATTTTTTGGAAGAAATTCATGTGCGTATTAGAGGTAATCTTGTTGGATGCCAACTGAGGCACACAAATGACCTCTTCTAACAGAATTGATTTTCACTACCCTCCCCCTTACGTTCAAATCTACACTTCCTTTTTGTCCATTTTAATTAATTATAAAGAGATTGAAATTTATTTCTTGAATGGTGGCATGGTGGCTTGAATTTTTTTGACAGAAAATGATGATTGAAAGTTAAGAATACATAACACAATTGACAGAAGATAACGAAGCAATAGAGAGAAAAAGGAATAGTTAAGAGGAGAACTTGTATACAGGTCCCACGGCCACTATCATCAAATCTAACATCATACCAATTTGGCAAGGTGCAAATAATTATAGAGCACAGTATCATTCTGGATGGGGAAATAAGACCTCCTTTTGGTGTGATCCCTAGTTTGAAGGAGGTGCGCTATTCTCGGCATGTCTTGTGTTAGAATAATTTATTTTTAATATAAGTTCATTTAACTTCTTAAAAAAATAATCTAACAACTTAAAAAGAATGTATTTTCCTCTAAAAAAACCTTAAACATGTATTTTGTCAATTTAATATTACTATGAACTTTCTTAATTTTTTTCTTAATTTAGTCTACATATGTTACGGATTAATGACCATCTTTGAAACTCAGATACTTCATAATGGATGACGTACCGATATCCTATCGTATCTTGCACTGATATATGTCTGATACTCCTCAATACGTATCGGAAGAGTATCCAAAAATTAAATTTTATTTTTTATAAAAACAATTGTCTTATACTTTTCAGATACATCAGGGATACGCGAGGGATAGACGTAGAAAATCGATACGAGCCTGATACATGATGTTTCTATTATTTTTGGGATATATGTAATTGACTAGGTAATAGTGTTCTCTTTTTGGGATATATCATATATGTAATTGACTAACTGTCATTTTCTTTATTATCAATATTGTTTATATTTATATTTCTGTTGTTGTCCACCGTTTATTTTGTGTTCTTTTGTTTGTCTGCGACCTCCTATTGTTGATTGTCGTGTGAAAGCAATTTCATTGTTGTGCCTTATCGTTGTTTTATGTCTAATTGTTCTAGGTTTTGTGCATATTTTTTGCTTTTGAGTTTTAGTCTATAGTTTGTATTTTGAGTTTTAATATGTAGTTTAAATTTAATTTTTTATTAAAGTATCCCGGCCATATTGTATCTTGAATTTTAAAAAAATTTCGTATCGATGAATCAGTACCGTATCGTATATGTATCGTATCAGGTATCCGAGCTTCATTGATGACCATGCACCACAACTACCACCTTCATTATATCTTCACAAAGACATCACTCTCCTCTTGTTCCCACCTCTCAAAATACCAATTCCTAACCAACCTTTTTTTATTCTTTTTTTGTTTGAAAATATAAAAAATGATACTTATCTCTTATATAAATAAATCCACACTTCAATGTGATTTTTTTAAAGAAAACAATGGCAATCATGAAGGTCGCATGTGTGATTTTGGTGATGTTCATGGTTGTTAAACCTAAGGCAGAAGCTAATATCTTCTGTAATCTTGTAGATGATGATCTTGGTCCATGTATTGATTTTCTTGCAGGTGTTGATGAACCTATGCAACAATGTTGTGATGCAGTTATCGCAATTGATGCTGAAGCCACCACTGCCCTTGATCGTAAGGATACTTGTAGGTGCTTGAGAGAATTTGCTAGAAGTATTTATTTATTTGATGAGAAGAATGGTGCTACACTCTTTGCCAAATGTGGTGCTATGACTCCCTACAAGATTAGTCCCTCTGCCAACTGTGATAAGTATGTTTAACTTTCATTTTATGGTCATAATAATCAATTAATTATCGTATATTGACGGTGTAACTTTATTTTACACATACGTTGCCACGTCAATTAACGAATGTAACAACTCAAACTCATGTGTTTTTTATTTATATTTTTTGATTGACATGTCAACATATCACAATGCACATGTAAAATAATTCTACGTGCATAGTAATTAAACTTGACTGTAGCATATAACAGTGATATATACTAAAGACTATAATGACAAAATTTGACTATCGAGAAGAGAGAAAAAAATCATAGATATGTGTTTGTTTGCTTTTAACTATCATATATGGTTCTTGTCAAAAAAAAACGATCATATGTGGTTTGCCCAAAAAAAACTATCATATGTGGTAGTTTAACCCTCTCTTGTGTTTGGGTGTTAATATTTAATCTTTTTTAAGTTTATATATTCCATTTTAGCTTAAAAACAAAAAAATTGTCATAGATCTATATGAATCTAGGTGAGGTTTGATATGGCTTGTCATGGTTAACCCAACATGTTAACTTTTTTTCTCTTATTTCTACTTATATATCTAGGGTTGGGCAAAAAATGAAGATGAGAAAAACACAAGAAGGGGGGTTGAATTGTGTTAGCTTTTTCTTCGTTTTCTCTTAAGCTAAAATCACTATTCAGAAGCAGATATAGTTCAGCTTCTGAAGTGATGTTCAGAATCTAGTTGCAGCAGATAAAACAGAGAGAGAGAGAGAGAGAGAGAGAGAAGAAAGACACAAAGCAATTATACAGGTTCCTTCCACAAACCGAAAGTAGTCATGTCACCCTTGCACTACCAAAGAGAGTTCACTAAAATGTAATATCTGATTACAACTGATCACTGCTAAAACTAGCAAGAGACTTCAAACTACTCAAGCACAACTACAAGAGATTTCCTATGCTCAAGAACTTAATCAAGAGACTTCCTATGCTCAAGCACAATTGCAAGAGACTTCCTATGTGATAAGTGTCAAAAAGGAGTTAAATAGACTGTACATTTTAGGCACTTTGATTACTTGGTTTGCAAGTTATCCTGCGAAAAGCTCACAAATACTGAAGAATCATTCAATTATGCTTTTCACATCTAACGCCAACTCTTTGTAGGAAAATACACGCCTGGACACTCTAGAAGCAAGAAAACATGAAGAAATGCAAAGGACAACTTTTCGAAGATCAAAGGAACAAAATAGGCAGAATTACCAATTTACTGGCCATGGCGAGTAAGTTTACTTGCGAGGCGAGTAAGTTTACCAGTTTACTCGCCATGGCGAGTAAGTTTACTTGCGAGGCGAGTAAGGCGGTCTAGCCCTCAGAGCTGACGTGGCACAAACCCACTGGTGAAG
>Ga0315914_1003188_pt1 | contig 24981 bp, 26 predicted proteins | sample MpolenodulesMG_FD_203920 | JGI IMG/M metagenome (GOLD analysis project Ga0315914, IMG submission 203920) | Medicago polymorpha root nodule microbial communities from Los Angeles, California, United States - elongated nodules | ecosystem: Host-associated > Plants > Roots > Nodule | place: USA... | reverse complement strand
AAGTCTCTTGCTTGTGTGCTTGAGCATAGGAAGTCTTTTGATTTAGTTCAGGAGCATAGAAAATCTCTTGCAGTTGTGCTTGAGTAATTTGAAGTCTCTTGCTAGTTGTAGCAGTGAGCAGTTATAATCAGATATTACATTTTAGTGAACTCTCCTTCGAAGTGTAAGGGGGACATGATTACTTCCGGTTTGTGGAAGGAACCTGTATAATTTTTTTGTGTCTTTCTTCTATCCCTCTCTCTGTTTTTATCCGCTGCATTTAGATTCTGATTATCACTTCAGAAGCTGAACTCTATCTGCTTCTGATCAGTGACTTCAGTAGGAGAAAACGAAGAAAAAGCTAACACAATTCAACCCCCCTTCTTGTGTTTTTCTCACCTTCATGTTAATGTTGATATGTTGAACTATGAGGACATTAAAAAGTTGGTCCTTAGTTTTGGATACTTGAAGTACAAGTGTTTGTGGTACCAACATCCAAAATATGCATTTCAGCATGGACTTAAGCCTCTAAACAATGATGGTGAACTGTTGGAGCTTGTTGCATATGCTAAAGGGTGTACTGTGGTTGATATATTTGTTGAACATGAAGTGGATATTCCAGAAGTAGTGGATTTTTGTGATGAAGGTCCTTTCGTTGATGAGCTTAGTGATGAAGAAGATGGTGGTTCTTCTGATATTGAAGAAGTTATTATGGAGGAGGTTAGAGGTGATGGTGAGAAAGAATATGAAAATGCAGGGACTACTATAGTCAGAAATGAAGATGTTGGGAAAGAAGGGGGTATTGGTGAAGGTATTGCTGAGAATGAAGATGTTGGGGAAAAAGGAAATGCTAAGATACCTATTGATGGTGAGACCTTTACTGAAGCTGAAAATGCAGGGATTGCTGAAGTCAGAAATGAAGATGTTGGGAAAGAAGGAAATGTTGAGGTGAATCAAGATGCTGAAGAAGATGGTTATCTTAGTGAAGAAGATGAAGACTATGTTGCAAGTGAGGGTGAAAGTGAATATGACACTGACTTTGATATTGGTGATGATAGAGAAGTACAATGGGATTGGAAACATGAGTTACCTAAGGAGACATTTGTTGGCAGTAATCAAGATGGTGATAATGAAGGAAATGAGACACAAGCTGTCTATGAAGGGTCTTCCCAAGATGAGAGTGATTTACACACTCCAGTTGAAAGTGATGATGAAGTGGTTCACAAAAGAAAATTCCCTACATTCAAATTTCCTAAGAAGGGTCATCCTGTGAGGTCGGAGATGGATATGCAGTTTGCTTCAAAGGCCCTTGTTAAGGATGTTGTCAAGGACCATGCTATGGAAACAAGGACAAATCTTTGGTTCAAGAAAAATGATGCAGTTAGGTTGGTTGTGAAGTGTCTTCTTACTTGCCCATATCACATGTTAATTTCTAAGAGGAGTGGAAGTCAGTATTGGTAAGTTACAAGCTTGAAACTAGATCATCAATGTGTTTTTTCCGCTGGGAATAAACAAGCAAAAACTGAATGGGTGGAAAAGAAGTTTATTCCATTGACAAGACACACTCCTCATATCAAACCAAATGGTTTGGTTACTGAGGCATTTGACAGATGGAATGTTAACCTCAACCCTTTTCAAGCATATAGGGCAAAGAAGAGAGCATTTGAGTTGCTTGAAGGTGCTGGAAGTGAACAATATACACACTTAAGGAGTTATTCTGAAGAGATTAGAAGGTCAAAACCTAATAGTACAATGATAATCAAATGTGGTGAATCAGAAGTAGGACCTGCCTTTGAGAGGATTTATATTTTCCTGGAAGCTTGAAAGGTTGCATTTGCTACCACATGTAGACCATTAATTGGTTTGGATGCATGTTTCTTGAAAGGTGAACACGGTGGTCAGCTAATAGCAGTTGTAGGCAAGGATGGAAACAACCAGATGATACCTATTGCATATGATGTAGTTGAATTTGAAACGAGATTCTTGGAAGTGGTTTGTTGACTTATTGATGGAGGACCTTAACCAAATACTGCCTAAACAATATGCTTTTATTTCTGACCAGCAAAGGTATGTTACTCACTATTATTAACTGCATATACTATAATCATTACTAACTTATTGATAAATTGTTGTGACTGCCTATATTTAAATGGATGTATGTATGTGATAATACATGGACTTGTGGAGGTTATTAAGGGACTAGGTGAAACTGTGGAACATAGATTCTGTGTTAAGCATCTTTATGGGAATTGGAAGAAGAGATTCCCAGGAGCACATATAAAAGAGTTATTATGGAAAGCTGCTAGAGCTACAACTGTTCTAGATTTTAACCAAGTAATGCAGAAAATGAAGGATATAAATGAAGAGGCTTACAATGAGATGGCTAAGGTTCCACCTGCACAATGGTCAAGATCAACATTTAGCACAAGAACTTAAAGTGATTTGCAGGTTAGCAACATGTGTGAAGTTTTTAATAGAGTTATTCTTAGTCTAAGGGAGAAACCAGTGATCACCTTACTTGAGGGTATCAAGCATTATATAACTGTGAGGATTGTGAAGCAAAGGCAGATGCTTGAAAGGTACAATGGTGAGATATGTCCAAAGATTCAAGTAATGATTGAGAAAAACAAAAGAGATGTAGGGGGTGGAAGGCAACTTGGCATGGTGATGTGGAAATGGCTAATTTTAGTGTATCAAATGAGATTGATACATATATTGTGAATCTGACATAAAAGACTTGTGCTTGTCGTAAGTGGGACCTAACTGGTATACCATGTGCACATGTTATCACATGCATTTGGCACAATGGTTTGGCTGTTGAAAATTTTGTGGTATCTTACTATAGGTATATAGTTGTCTCTAATATATTTATATGTCTCTAATATTTATTCCTTTGTGTACATGCTAATATGGTGTTAAAATCTTGTTGTAGGAAATCACAATGCTTAGCTACTTACTCTCACATTGTGCAACCTTCAAATGGACCAAAACTTTGGCCAGTCACATATACTGAATACATCAATCCACCAGTCATGAGAAAGGTAGCAGGAAGGCCCAAAAAACTAAGGAATAAGTCCAATGATAAACTTGTACGCAATGGAGGTGTTGTAGGCAATAGAGGTGTTGTAGCCAATGGCGGTGTGCTTCCAAGACAGTGAAATGTATGAGATGCAACAAGTTTGGTCACAACAGTAGGACATGTAAAGGCAAGAGTGCTGCTGACAGGCAACTTCCAAAGGGTGCAAACAAGCAGAAAAAGACAAAAGGGAAGGGTAGTTCAAGTGGAAAAGCAAAGGCAGGCCCTAGTGAGGGGGTACTTCATGTGGACCAATTGTGCAGTCTGCAGCCCCAAATGCACAAATTGTGCAGTCTGTAGGCCCAACTAGACCATTTGTGCATGTTGCAGGCCCAACTGGACCACAAGTGAATGATGTAGGCACATCTATGAAGGTTGCTGGTTTTAGGCAGAAATGGAAGAAACAGAAGACAAAGGCTAAGGAGGTTGAGGTTGTTGTGTCTTAGGGATCACAAGCTCCACAGACACAACCATCTCAAGATTAGATTACCCTTATGTTAGTTTTTTGGTTAAGGTGGATGTAATTTTTAGGTCAATTGTGCTCTAATGTGAATGTATTCTCCACACTTATAACATTTGCTTGCCTAGAATGGTGCTAATATTTTGGTGATGTAATGACAATTATAACAGTTGCTTGCCTAGCATTATGCTACTATTTTGGTGATGTAATGACAATTATGTTTGATATTTATCTAATTTCAATTAATCAATGTTTGGTTGCAAAATTATTTAGTTATGTGTAATTTATGTTGGGTTTAATTCAAAATTTACTTAATTTTGTTACATTATCTCAATTATGTAAGCAAATATTGTCATGATGTTGATGTAAAAATATGAGGACCATTTGTGCAATCAAGGTGAAATACAAGGACTAAAAGTGCAAACAATGCATTATATGTCCTCTGTTATGCTGTTTTTGCATTACTGTCCTCTGCATTTGGCCATATTTGTGATCTGTTATGTTGTTTTCAAGTGAATCAACATCAGTTTTAACAACAATTTATAGGGAAAACATCATTTCATTCATTCTAATTGTCACAACAAACCATAAGTTCACAACTCAAATTACAACAAACAACTCAAATTACTACAAACAGCTCAAGATTTCACATAATTTTAACACTACTAGACCACATAAACAACAACACAAAACACATAAACAACAACACCTAAACATTTTCAGCACTACTAGATCCTTCAAGCCTTCATCAATAATACTAGTTCCTAATTTTCTTCCTCTTCAAGCCTTCAAGATAACAATACAGAGCAATCCCATAATGACCACAACAGCTAGAACAAGCAATCCTTGGCAAAACTTTAGCTTCTTTTTCAAATCCTCATCTTGTTTTAGTTTCATATTATCATTATTCTTAAGTTCATCAATTCTCTTCATTAATGACAAAATCACCTCCATTGCACGCCTATAAATTTTTTCATTGTACCAATTGAAGAAACCGCATCCCTTTCGTCCCTGCAACTGCATTCACAAACAAATAACAAATGTTAATTCTGGGTTTCAACTTATGCACACAAAATCATTTGATATAATCTGAGATTTACCTTGTGTAACCCACATCCATTAAACCTACGCCTAGGATTCTTAGTTGTCCAAGCAGTAGTAAGAGGTGAATCAAGATCACACCAGCAACACACATCTCTTCTTCGTGAAGCACATCTGTTACTAGACACAGTATATTGTGACACTTTTGAATTCAAAAGAAGATGGAAATTGGAAAAATTTGAAGAAAACGAGGAAGAAGAAGACAAGGTTAATTGAGGATGAAACGATGAGGATGAAGGAATTGATGAAGAAAGGAAGTAGCGATAACAAGGAAGGAGAAAACGATGAGGATGAAGAATGAAGAACACGATGAGGATGAAGGATTGATACCCAATTTGGGAATTAGGGTTAGATGATTTATTCCAAATTATGTTTCCTCTTTCTTTTAATTTTTGTTTTGTTTTAATATTACAAATGTTTAAATTGTATTTTGAAATTAAAAATTCCTATTTTAATGACATGTAAATGGCATTTTTCAGATTGGCAATGCCACATAGGCCTTCATTTGCCATATGTGCATTTTTGGAGGATAAAATGGGGGTTAGGATCAAAAGTGCAACACAAACGATAGTTTAGGGACGGTTTTATTCGATTTGAACGAGGCAGGACCATTTTCGTCAGCAGTTCAAAATACGAGGACCAAAAGGGTAATTAAGTCTTATAAGTATTATGTGTTTTCATCTAAGATTCTTATGTTTCATTTCAAACTTTGCTCATAACAATAAGGGCGTATTTGTTTGGAAATTGCTTTTAGGCTTTCGATATTTTTTCAAGCCACCAAGAAATTACCTAACTACATGGCGTTGGGAAGACTTTTAAATCGGTTCTACCGTTTTAAAAAAGTGATTGAATCATTCTAAAAAGTATCGTACGCACCTAACTGTCGTTGAGAAATCGAATGATACTTAAGAACCGTTGAGAGCGGCTGTGGAGAAAAAGAGAAATTGGAAAGACCTGAAGAGTAATGTTCTATTTGTTTTATGGTTGCAAATATTATTCCTTAGAATAACTTACCCATTAAATTATATTCCTATGAACTATTCTAAGAATTTTGAATTATATTCCTAAGAATAATATTCTAAGAATTTTTAATGAATTGTTTGGTCACCAATGTAATCTCTTGGGTTTTTTTTCAAATATATACTTGTATTTTTTAATATAAAACAAAATTATTAATTAATTAACACTCCAAAAACTAAATCAAAACCACTCATAACAAAACATGGGACTGTACGACGGTAATCTAGGGAGTTCAATTGAATTTTTAAGTAAAATGTGGGTTCTCGTTCCTGAGAATATAACTTTTCCACCCTCTCACTTGAGAATAAAAATAGTGAGAACGAAGGTAAAATAGATTTTTAAGTATTATTTATTTTTTAGCATATTAACTTTATTCTTTCTTACCACATAGGACTACATCTTTTCCATCCTCTAGTTAGAAAAATATATCTTTTATAACTGAAACAAACGCTTCTTTAGAAAAAAAATTGTTCCAAATTATATGTCACTTTATAATATCAATGAAATATTTATGTTATTTTTCATATTATATCTTTAACTATTTATTACTCTCTCTTTTTTCAATTCCTTCATTTATCTTTCCCATATCATTTATTAAGGACATATTTATAAAACAACTCATAATATCTCTTTCCTATACAATATTAATGACATTTTTTAATATGCGTGAAATGCTCAAAACGTCATACAATTTGGGATGGAGGGAGTAAGTGATAACATCAAGAGTTTGACCCTCACCCTCATCCCAATACCAACAAATTAACATTCAACTATACTATTGTTTCAAAAATATATATATAGTTTCCTTTTAAAAAACATGGACCAAACTGCTCACAAAATTAACAAGAAAATTGCTCTTCTCCCGACATAAAACGCTCACTCCCAACCAAACTGCTCATAATATCCCCGTGTGAGTTAACTCGTGCAGGTGTATAACCTAGCGTGACTTAAGTCACGCTCGACACATGACTTAAATCAGTGTGAGTTAACTCACGCTGGGTTCTGTTATAAGAACAAAATAGCTTCATAGGAATTTCCAAAACTCCATTTGCGGATTTGATCGCCATTGTTGCGATTTTCTCCAACCTGAAGCTATTCAACGCCAATTACAATCACAAAATCAAGTAAGTGTTTTTTATCCTATTGCATTTCCTTCTTTTTATTGAATTGTTAGATTTTTTTGGATAAATTGTCACATATTTAGGTTTTATTAATTTTTTATTTTATGATGTTAGATGTTTATGATTTGATTGAATTGTTAGATGTTGATTAGAGTAGAATTGATTGAATTGTGATATAAATTGTTAGGAATTGTTATGAATTGTTTGAAATTGTTAGGAATTTGTGGTAGAATTTTTAGGATTAGAGTAGGTTTTGATCTCCGATGTTTTCATTATGTAGATATGTCTCAGAATCACGGTGATGTTCAGTTGAAAAATGAGGGTGATAAGAAGAAAGCAAAATCGAATGTGACATGGCACCAAATCGAATGTGATGCTTCCGTAAAAAAATGAAATTTGAAGGTGCCGGTGTACAATCAGTCATGGCTGAGGATGAGCGGAAAGACTTGTTATTTTGGTCCTCAACCAAAAGCAGGTGTCTCAGGGACTGTCGAGGACAACTCAATTGACTTGTGTGACGAGGAAGATGATTAAATGTAATGGCTTGTAATGTCTTGGATTTTTGGATGTTTTTTTTTATGGTTTTTGATATGTTTTGCATTTTGGTACATTTTGGTATACATTTTAATACTTTGAATAAAGTTGCGTATTGGATAAATTCGAATAAAGATGCACAAGTACACGAAATCAATTCAAAAAATACACAACTTTATTTATTTTTAATTTCGTCTACGTTACATTACATTCTCCCTAAATATGTGGTATCATCATGATGTTGGATTTAAATTAAATTGTTAAAAGTTTGCATAAAAAGTTAGAATTGAAGTGTCTTATACTTAGTGTAGAGATTCGCAGTGTCCTTTGAAAACTTAAAAGAATGAAGAGAACAACACATGTATTTTACCGAATCAACTATATATGTTTTCAGATCGAATCCCTTCATATAGTATGAGTAGTAACAAATGGAATGTATTCCAATATATTCTTTTGAACTTAATCCAACTACATTGCCAACTGACAAGTTTCAATTGACAGAGGAGCATGATCAAGCACAAAATAACATCTTAGAGGTACATTCCCTTTCATCACACTCATCCTATACAAAGGAATTTGATGTGAAAACCTATATAGTTGATTCGGTAAAATACATGTTGTGTTCTCTTCATTCTTTTGACTTTTCAAAGGATCTTGCAAATCTCTACACTAAGTATAAGACACTTCAACACCAACATCTTCAGCAAACTAACAAGAATTAAACTTAAATTCCAACAAAATAAAGCCATTACATAATAATGATGTTACCAAATCATAATCTTGTGGCAGAATCAAACTCTTGAGAATATCTTCAAGTGATCGCAGCAACGTAGCTTCCATCTCAATCCTCGGGAACATGCGGTGTTGACGATATATGGAGAACATGCTTTTCACGTAGTCGTCGTCTGTCAGCATTATCTTTTCAGTATGCAAATAACCGGAACATGCATATTGAAGGTCCTCCACCCTCCTTGTGTTTCCGGGGTACATTCCTTGATTGATTTCATTCAGTTGATCCTTCAGATCCTTTAGCGTGACATCGACCCGGACCTTGAACAAATTAGGGTTTCCACCGTTGAAGCGTACTTGAGCACTGAACAAATTATCCATTGTTTCATATGTAAACATAAGAAATTAAACAATCAATGAAAAACTCATTCAAACATTTCATCAAACACTTGGAGTGCAAATTATGCATAAACCCTAAAATTCATAACTACAACATAAACATGCAAACATCTAAACAATTCAGCAATGTAAGTCATTTACATGTAAACATTGTATCATTTCTTGCCAAAAAAATCAAAATTTAAACAAACCCTAAAACTAAAAAAATTCTAATTTAAGAGGAAAAATCTTACATATAAACATAAAAGGTTAATGGTGTTCGATTATGAAAACTTACTTGTTATTGGAGTGTTGTTTGTTTTGAACTTGAAGAAATTTTGAATTTGGTTGATTTCAGAGAGATTTTGGAGATTTTAGATGTGAAAGAGGAAATGGAGAAATGAGTTGTTGTTTGATCTTTAAAAGAACATGCAGCGTGACTTAACTCACACTGACCTTCAGCGTGACTTAAGTCACACAGGTTGTATTTGAGCGTAACTTAAGTTATACCGGAGGCATTTTTGAAAATGCGGTTGGAAGTGAGCAAAACGTAATGGGAGAAGAGCATTATTAAATTAACAATGCTAGAGGAGGACACCGGAGTGTCTACGGAACCCAAATTTTTTTTTTAAATGGTCTAGTTGTGAAAATCACATATTATAAATGAAGTGAAAAGTTATAGACTCGAATTGCCCATCAACACATCAAATATCTTTATAACTTCAAACAAGTTGTACTTTATAAAGGAATAAGTGGAAAATTGTAGACTTCAATCTACATATCGAACACATCAAATATCTTTGTAATGTACTCACAAACCACTCTAATATACAGCATTACGCATCATGTTTATTTATTTAGTTATCAAAAAATTAGTTGTCATATGGAAACGTATACAAATAACCCAAAAATATTCAATACCATTTTTTTAAGAGTACTCAATACTAATGTTATAGAAGATAATTTATATTTATACACACAAATTTAACAACAAATTAAATAGTCAAGGCCATTTAAATATGTAGTTAATTTTACTCCATTGAAAATTAATCAGTAAATCAATGTTCATCTATTAACATAATCATAATTTTAAATACCATTAACAATAAACTTTTAAGCATTCAAATATACCATAAATTCACTAACAACTTCTATAATGTTCAAAAATTTCAATCAACAAAATAATAATACGTTAAAATATACATAAAATATCGAGACAAGAATGTTGGAATTCAAACATGATACTTGTTGACATCAAAATGGTTATAGTAAATTCAATCATAATTATTTATGTAAGGAAAATGGTTAATAAATAATATCTTGTTTAGGCTACTAGACAAAAAAAATATCTTGTTTATATTCATTAATCATCCACTAAACATAATGAACCATATATTTAAATTGCATTCATCACTCTATTTGTTGTCAAATATGTTCTTTCATTGTGTCAAATAAATACACCTCTTGTTCTCGTTTGTAACCAAAAATAAATAAATAAACATATCTCTTTAGAATAAAGTATTTTAAGTCGTTCACTAAACAGAAAGCTTGTGCTAGAATAAATGGAGGCCCTACAAGAATAATCGACAGGCTGCCCAGTTGAAGTTATTTGATCACCAGATAAGCCATATATCAAATCCATGCCTAATTCAGGCTGTGATACAAGTAAACGATAAAATACAAAGATTTGAGAACAACAGACCAAATCTTGATCTAGAACTATTACAGATACAGAAAATAATGTTAATATGATATCATATACTAATACAAAATTGTGCAGAGTTATGTCTTACATTGTATAAGAAGTAAGACAAACGAGACCGACCAGCATGCATGTGTTGATTTTATTTTTTTCAATAGCATCACTTGTCCAGAATGCAACCTCAACAGTTAAATTAAGGAATAATAACTCACGTTTCGAGCTTATTTATTTGTTGCACAAATCAATAGCAGACTGTAGCAGTGACAATAATAACCATTTCCATAAAACATAGTCTTACTTCTTACGTTGCCTGTTGTGTTTAATACTAATACGCTTTCGACCAGACTTGTCAACACCACCAGTGCCCAATGAGAAACTCCCTCCGGCATTAAATTCTACACTGCCAGAAGCCTGAAATGGAGATGGATTTTGAGGAGCAATATTCTGTTGACCCCCAAACTGGAAAGGATTCTGTGGAGCAATATTCTGTTGACCTCCAAATACAAAATTTGATTGAACTGGGACAGGTTGTTGACCAAATACTGGAGTAACGGGTGGAGTTGCTTGAAATGTGTCCTCAGCCATACTGTCCTCCATGCTTGTCTGATCATTATTAACAGAAGCTGAACCAAATGGAAAGACGGGACTAGGATTTCCAAAAGCGGGCTGCGTATTGGTATTAGCTGCAGCTGAACTGAATGAGAATTGAGGAGCTGATGCACCTGTGGATGATCCAAATACCATCGGAGAACTGGTAGAAGCAACAGGAGTGGATACTCCAAAGGAGAACTCAGAGATAGATGCAGATGATGATGACAAGGATGAACTAAAGGGAGTACCGAAAGGAGAAGATTTGCTGGGCTGCCAAATAGGAGCCCCAAACGATGTAGAACTTGTGCCATTATTGGAGCTAACAGGGATGGCTTCCGAAGAGGAAGCAGGGGTGCTTTGTGTAGAAGTTGTACCAGCGTTGAAAACATTTGTTGCAGGACTTGAAGAAGGGGCCGATGAACTCCCTGAAGAAAAAGATGTAATCCCAGTCTGCCCAAACAAAGGGGATGACGAAGATGAACCAAATGCCACAGGCTGACTCTGTGTTGAAGTTGCAAAACCACTAGTAGCACTAGGTGCTAGAGTACCAACTGTAGACCCACTTATAGTGCTGCCAAAGACAGAACCCTGAATCTGAGACTGACTATTTGCAGATGTTGTCGACGAACTAAACCCAAAAATGCCAATTCCAGCATTCTGTCCGCCCTTGGTTTCCACTGGTTCTGAGCCAGAAGATGATACAGGTAAACTTATTGATGGTAAAGGGGTGGATCCAAATTTGAAAAGGGAAGTTGTTGGAGATGAAGACGTTGTCACTGAGGCAGAGGAACTGCTACTGCTGGATGCATTTACAGCAATGGTGCTGGTTGTCATGCTAGTACTGAAAGTTGCAGGGGCACTAATGCTGCCGCTACTTGTTGCAAGGGTTGAACTGCTGAACATATTTGCAGGGGCGCTAATGCTGCCGCTACTTGTTGCAAGGGTTGAACTGCTGAACATATTCTGACTTGTAAAATTATTTGTAACCACAGGTACAAATGGGGTCGAAACCGTAGGGCTTGATGCAGCAAATCCATTATTTTGACTTGAAATGTTGCCAGAGGTAAATACATTCGTCGTTGATGTTGACAATGATGTAGATGCTGCAGACGGTTCTGATGATTGGGCAGGGAATCCACAAACTATATTAGTCTTGGCATTAGCATTATCCGATTCAAGAACTTTTGGCACGGAATCAACATCACCAGCAGAAGTAAATGAACTGTAAATGAAAGGGTAATTAGTGCATTGAATGTCTGTATCACTTCACTGAATACAATGCAAGATGCGTCTATATCTCTTTCAATTCAACAAGGCATCAAAAATTAAAACAATATAATTACAATTATAATTAAGATAATCACGGAAATCAGAGTCAAACTGTATAATGTGCAGGATAAATTGTCACTGATACAAATTTTAAAATAACTATTATACACGGGTAAGTTATTACTGATAAAAATTTAAAAAATTATTATTATACACAGGACAAGTTGATGTTATTAGTTGTTAAAATCACGTAAACAAAATGCCAAACTGAAACAAATCATCCACACCAACGAGTACGCGTGCATACGCACGGGAATTTTATTAGTTATGATAATCACGGAAATTAGAGTCAAATTGTATAATGTATATAGGAAATAAGTTCAAAATGCATTTTCAACAATAAATGATAAAATTGAAGTTGAAGATAACACACAACAGAGCATGATATTTTGTTGAGTCAACGAGTAGACTCAGAATGTGAATGCAAAATGTGTTATGCAAATCAAAATGATACCTAAAAATAGTAGGGAATAATGAAAAAATTAAATGAATACATATAAGTTTGCTGTAGCAAACACAGGAAACGTATAAGTTTTTTTTTTGAAGAAGCTAAATTAGCCCACCTAAATTGGCACTGGGGAGAATCGAACCTGAGATCTCGAGGAGGAGCACACTCCCAGATCCCAAGCCAATACCACCAGGTCAACCCAAGTGGGTTAGGAAACGTACAAGTTAATTATGAAAGAAAAGATATACTCCCAAATTCCCAATGAGATTACTAGTCCAGACACAAGTTCTTCACTGATGAAAATGTCAATAAAACAGGCAGAACAAAATACAATTACACTAACCTGATCGAGCTCAGCTTTGAGTCAGAAGCTCCACCAAATTTAGAAAAAGTAGACTCTCCACCAACCGATGAAGAGAAAGTAAATGGCACTTGTGGAACACTGTCAATATTTTTGTTGAAACCAAAATTAAATGATGGAGCATCAGCACTTGTTTCCTTTGATGGTGCAGCTTTGTCCAAACCAAATATTGGACCTGCTTTAGTGGACTCTTTCAATTGACCATCAGCACCTGACAGCTCTGTTGATTTCGATTGAGCATCAGCACCTGACAGCTCTGTTGAAGGAACAAAACTTTTCCCCAAATTAAACAGGGGAGGATTAGCAGCTGATCCATTTGGTGTAGACTTGTCTGAATCTAAAATAGTGTGTGTCAATGCTTTAACTGAACCCATATTTGGCTTAGCGGTAGAACCAGCAACAATAGATGAAGTTATTGGTGTTGGTGTGTCAACCTTCTCATCAACTATAGAACCATCAGCATTCCTAAGTTTACCATCTACTATAAAACTTTTGGATGACGACACTGCAGATGAACCCTGTGGCGTCTCCTGTACAGGTTTTTCGATGGCAAAGGTTGTTATCTCAGTCGCAGGAGTAGAGAAAGGAGATGCATTTTCATTAGGATAGGCATCATCATCGTCGTCATCATCCAACTCCAGATAATCCTTTGAGGGAGAGAAAAATGACAGTCAATAATCACAGTCAAAAAAAATAAATAATCATGTTTCAATTGAAAGCTAAGAACCAAAATCAAAGGTGTAAAACAAAAAACATCTACAAATCTGCTCCAATCATCATGTGAGAGCTAAATGGAAGAAAGCAATAAATCAATACATAAACATGGTTAAGGGCTCATTTATCTAAAATCTTAAAAACGTGATTTTATAATGCAGTTTTTAAAGATTTTTTTCACAATTATTTAGTTCCATGAAAAGCAATGACAGATCTGTCATGATTTTCTTAATTTCAAGAAACATGAACGTTTGGAAACATCTATTAAATAAAAACAAGAATGCAAACAAACTAACGGTAATAGTTCCCTCCAAAAAAAAACCGGTTCGTAACATAATAATTCCAAACACTTACAGATAACTACAACATAACATCAACTGGATAACAATTAAGCCAAATATAAGTCTCAAACCTCATGTGCACTCATACAGAATGCCCTCTTTTTTGAGGGAGGGTCAAAAGAATCTCTAGACTTTCCGATAGATATGACTTGGTTTCTTGGGACAGGTGAGTCTGAACCAGTTACTGCAGGAATTAATCCATCATTCGGTGAAACAGGCTTCAGGCCATTTTCCACCTTGCTTACTTTTGATGTCAACTTTTGAGTACTAGCAGACAAACTCCTAAGAGTGCCATTTAATTCATTATCATGTAGATTATCCAATAATTTTGATGAATCTACTGTCTCCATGCTTCGAAGAGCTTGTCCTCGTAACATGGAAGATGACAACTTCGATGGAGAATTATCATTCACATGTGGCAGCCTTGGTACCGATGATTTTTCTTTGGGAGAAACCATCTTATCAACTTGCTGCAGTATTTTTGATGCCATCTCACTAGATTTTGATGGTAAAGGAGGAAAGCTGCTACTAGGCATGGTGTGATCATTTTCCGCTGACCATTTGGTACGGCTATGCTTAACTTCACCCGTCAGAATAGGCTTCTGCATGGAAGATGAAGGTTGCTGCACAACATCAATCCCACTACTATTTATAGATACAGGGATGTCTGAATTGGTCAAGGTCAATCCTTTTGAGGATAGAAGACTAGCCTTGTGACGGATTCGGCGTATAGGACCAAAAGACCCTATATCATTGCCCAATACAGTACTTCTGCGTTTTAATCCCTGCAAGGTGGGCGTATCAGTAACACATCACTTAAAGAACTCTTAATATTTTAAGATAGACCTAATAATCAAAAGTAATTGTACCCCTTGTTTAGTTCCAGAAAGCACACCATGATCGAGTGCATGCTGAGATGAAGATGACGGCCCATCTTCAACACCAACCCCAGTACCCTGTAAAGTTAGAGAAACAAGATATTAATTTCGACGTTAGAAACATCGCGATCCAATATACTTTAAGTAAATGGCAAACCTTGGTTGTGGAGTCTGGATAAACTCTAGGATAAGGTGTTCGAGCCATATTATATATAACCGATCTGCCACGAGATCTTGGGGTCAAAAAACCATTTTCATAAACCCTGGTATGGTTAATAGCCCTTGGCACAACTGACATAATAGGGGATTTTTGAGCAAAGTGATGGCCTTTTAGTAAAGTTGAATCCTCCCCAGTAGGACTTTGCATGCTTAACATTGATGGGGATACCTTGGAAGGCCTGCTCCCAATGTAAGCTTTTGCTAGTTGCACAGGTGAAGCAACATCTTCAACAGAAACCTATACACAGTATATGGTTGTACATGTCAATTAGATCATGATAGGGTTTTAATTCCACATCCAAAACATATAATGATACATTTATATATCAAAGATAGGTATGAAAAAAATTGTCATACACTGGAAGTGGCATGTGATGTTGAAACAGGATGAATTTTTATCCCATTTTCTACTGCTGGAGTACGGGGATACTCTTCCTTTTGGTTAAGAGGCAACATTGATTCTAATGGAACTACTTCTGTCTCCTTCCCTTCTTCCCCAACAGCTGTATCTACAGATCTTGAATGCATAAGCTCTACCAAATGATCAATCTCTGATCTGTGGAAAAGTAGACAATTATCATGTACAAATCAGCAAGAAGCTATCACAAAAGACACGTGAAAATAAGAAGAAACAGATTGGAAATTTAACCACAAAATTAGACAGGAAGTGCAAATTACATTGCCATCAAGTATAACCCACAAAGTGGACACAGCTACATAAATCAAACAATGACATCGGTGATGGCTTGTATGAAAAAGAACAAATGATCGCATTACTATTCGCCAATCTGTGTCATCAAGATTCAAAACAGCAACCAAACCAACAGAAACCTCCTCTTTTATTTATATGGTTATTTATATAAATAAATAAATAAACATACCAAAATTATTTTACTGACGCAGCACAATACAAACCAGCTAAAATTTAATGTCACTCAATAAGCATAATCACGTAAATGCACATCACTATAAAAAATAAAATTGAAAATCACATGATTATCTGCTTAAGCCACTGATAAAGCAAGCCTATATTACACTATATGACATCACAACATGCAGCACCGAACTTGGTCTTTCATGGGAGGATGTAATCCATAACATACTATAGTATAGGACAGTTCGAATTAAGTAAAATAATCTTAATTATGTACACATTATTGGACAATCAAAATTAGCTCTTCTCACCTCTAACCTGATACGCCTAATGTGTTTGTGTTTGTTGTGTTAGAGTTTGAGATTATCGAAATAAAAAAATTCGAGAATTCAATGCAGATAAGATTATTCAAATGCAGGAAATAAATGCATTTCTCAAGCAACCCAATACTAAAATCAGTTATGCCACACGCACTTCATACCAAGCATACCTGGTGAAAGTCTTCTGCTTTAACACTTCCTCAAGTTCAGGTAAACCAACTCCATCAGATAGGTTAATTTGATCACTACTTTCACCTAAAACTCTTTGTTGCTGGCCAGATGACTCGTTTGCAACCTGTTCCTCCTCGTACAACAAACAATAGCAAAAACCATCAATGATGCAACCTACAAACTTGAAGAATCGTCGACTAAAAATAATTAAAATTATACAAGAATCATGCAGTGACTAATTGGAGCATGGATGGCTCTGTACATTGAAGGAAGCATATTCGGATCCAGTCCAAGTTCTCGTTGATCAAGTCATGAGTGTTGGCTTGAAGCATACCCATCATCTCTAAAACAAGAGTCCAAGTAATTGCCTAGAGAGGAAGGATACAGGTGCTATGCAAAGTTCCTCCACACTTCCTTAGTTATTGATCTCTTTAAACAAGATCTGAGTATACCTCCTTTTCACATGCTTAAAGCATCCATGCTATTATCAATAATAACAGCAACCACTCCACAACCAATGATGAATAATGCTCTCCAACACAATGATATCAATACCAGATGCCGGATCTTGACGGCCAGCAAAATATCTGCCATATAAATATGGCCCATTGATAAAATTCCTTTTTAATTATATTTTGTTTGGTGAATAGTAATGGAAAAAAAAAGGGAAGTTTTATTATTGGCCATTACCCAACCATCATGAATTCCTATTTTCAAAAAAATAAAAATAGGGTTTCATAATCTTAAAGCACCATAAATACAAAAACTGATAGAGCCATATGCATTTCACCATGCACAATTTATATTTCATATACCTCAAAAATGCTATTAACTATTAAAATTCCATGCTTAAATTCCTTTTTAATTATATTTTGTTAGGTGAATATAGACGGAAAAAAAGGATGTTTTAATAATGGCCATTACCCAATCATCGTGAGTTCCTATTTTCAAAAAATAAGGATATCTTAAAGCACCATAAGTACAAAAAATGATAGAGCAATATCATTTCACAATGCACAATTTATATTTCATATACCTCAAAACTGCTATTAACTATTAAATTTCCATGCTTAAATTCCTTTTTAATTATATTTTGTTTGGTGAATATAGACAGAAAAAAAGGATGTTTTAATAATGGCCATTACCCAATCATCGTGAGTTCCTATTTTCAAAAAATAGGGATATCTTAAAGCACCATAAGTACAAAAAATGATAGAGCAATATCATTTCACAATGCACAATTTATATTTCATATACCTCAAAACTGCTATTGACTATTAAAACTCCATGCTTACAGTGTTACCGGTGGTGAATGGCGGACCATGACGGACAGCCAAAAATCCGCCAGAAGATGCCTAGTGTGGCTATCGTAAAAAAATCTACCATAGCCGATATTTGACAACACTGCATGCTTATGTTTCCATTAACCAAGCATTAAGCAATAGTTTATTTAAATGGAATAGGTATGCTGTTCATCACAAAAATGCAATATCAAAACACACATACCCACTTCAGAAGACTACCAATTTAGTTATTCCAATTCCAAACACAGACACTTTTCAGTTTACTTCATCTCCTGCCCAAATAACTAACAATAAAATGCAATACCCAACCAAATGTGCTACAACAGATTTAAAAGCACTGCAATACTACTGAACAACACAACTAAATCATTCCATGAAACCTCAATTTGTTACAAAATATGTTGTAATTAAGTAACATCAAAGTTTTAAACAAGTTTCTTTTCATAAAAAAAATCTAACTAACTCCCTATAAGTAAATGTCCGTTAATCTTAAGCATGGGTTTCTACTCGATGCAGAAGTAGGTTCAATCACCGTCAGTTGAACATGCCACAATAACCCATATGGAAGGCCTAGGAAAATGAACAAATCGTACTTAACTAACAAAAGATAAAAACAGATCTGAGAATAAGTTGAAATACAAACAGACAAACATGATGCATAAGTTAACCAAATTTCGTTAAGTTTTGATTAAACAAATGAACAACCAGATTGTTATTAGTAGTAGCTTTATGAAAACACGCAATGATATACAATTTAATTTAAAATGAAGTAAATGCAAAGCACATCTAAGGAATGACTCTTTAAGAAAAGAAAATAGTGAATATACATCAGAAGCAAGCATACTTACAAAGATAGCTGCATCCTGGCGATTGCCCCTTGCTTCTTGTACTGTTTCTGTGCCCAAAAAATCACAAAGGATAAACATGTAATCATGAGATTGCTTCAACATCAGAGAATAACTACGCACAATTTTCATAAGCTTTTTTCAACTTATTTTCTTAATTTTTCAAATATAGCTTGTAAAAGCAACTTGTAGCATATACGAAACAATTGAACAATATTTTATCTTTTGCAATGAAAATAGCTTATGCAAACTTATCACTATAAAAGAGTTTGGGCTATAAGCCGATTATCCAAACAGGCCTTAAAAGCGTGAACTAAAAATTCTACTGCTTAGAAACATTCTGATCCAGGTGTAAAAATTATACTATTTTTATCATATTCTTGAACGTACTTATTGTTTACAAATCAAAGTGTGTTCACTGATCCAGTTCAGTTCGATAACTGCACACGCACTTTTCACAAAACAACCCTAACCAAAACATTGAACTCAACTTAATAATGCATTACATTAACATAACTTGTTGCTGAGTCACATTATATCAAAATCACAATTCAGATCTAACAAATTTTCCCTCTCTTTCTCTCTGTTCTCTATAATCATATCATGAGTTTCTCAAACTCTTAACTACTAAAGCCCTATGAAGGCAACATGCAGAGAAATATAATACAATGAATTATAATTTAATAAGCACCACCACAACACAAAGTATCATATATACCATCTACGAAGCACCGACACGTACACACTCGACAGTGACGCGTTGACACCAGTAGTAATTTAAGAAAATGACATAATTGACTGTAATCACATGTGTCGGTGTCAGGCACATGACAGATATGTCTTCAATCAGAAGTATCGGTGCTAAATCGTATAGCATTAGTAAATCTTCAACTATTCATAATTAAAATTCAATCAATTATCAAACGCAATTATTCAAAAGAAAAGCTAAAAAAAATGAGAAGAGGAACCTGAAGGAGGTGGTGGATTAAGGCGTTTACGGAAAACGGAGGAGAAGAGCTTATGAGCGCTGTAAGTGATGAGTCTCTGTGCGGGATCAATGAGTTTCGAGAGCCAACCGTTGTTTCGGTTAGGGTTTCTCAGAGCGGTCGGCGGTCGATCGTACGGCGTCGTTTGGGTTCTCTTGTGGGGTCGTTTTTGGAACTTGCCGTATCCTCCACCTCCGTTTTCGTAACCGTTTTCTTCACGCGCCGTCGCCATCGGAGAGGAGAGAGAAAGTGGTGAATTAGCTTTGAATTCGAAGGTTGGGAGAGTGCAAAAATTAGGGTTTAATCGGCGATTGAGAGAGAGAACGAGAAAGTGTAATAATAATGAGAGGTTTTTGATTTTGTGTAAAATAACTATTGATTTTTTTTAGAGCAAAATAGTATTTTTATGGGAGCAAAAATAATTTATTTTTTGAGCGAATGGAGGGCAAAATAATTTTCTTTTTTAAGGGGGGAGCAAAATAATTATTGATGTTTTTTTGACAAAAAACTAATTATTGATGTTGAAATGAAAATAATGATAATAATGTCAGGGAAATAATTATAATGATGAATGAAATGAAAAAAAAAAAAATTGGGGTTGGCCTAATGGTTGACTTGAGATCTTGGAGTGTGCTCCTCTTAAGGTCAATTTCGATTCCCTTTGCTGCCAATTTCGGTGGGCAAGTCCATACAGATCTTTGCTCTGACTTAGAACGGGCCCCGCAAATAGACGGTAGAATTGGTCCCCTCGAATTAGTCAATCCTTAGATCGGATACCGACTTTTAAAAAAAATGATGAATGAAAAAACTATTCATGTGAAAATGAGAATAATGGTGTAAAAAAAATATGAATGAAAACAAAATTACGTTGTAATTAAAGTTTTATAAAATGAGTTTAATTATTCTACACTAATAGAGTAATAGAAAAAAAAACTCTACATAAAAAACAGTAATAGAAAGAAAATGGTGGTCGGGGTTCAAACCCTGGACCTTGCATGTATTATGCATTGTCCATGTCAACTTAGCTAAACTCACGAGGACAAAGTTTTGTCCATTTAAAAAGAAAGAAAAATGTTTTGACGAATGAGTTTGATCGGGGTCCGTTTATAGTACGCATGATATGATAGAGATAGAATATGATTAAAAGCTGGATAAAAATAGAACAGATTATTACTTTTTCCACCTTGCCTGTTTCTCGCGCGCCCTGCAAAAAAACAAAAAAAATACCCCTGGTCTGGATTATGTAATCTGAACCATATGAGATTTTTGGTGTTTTCTTTGATGTCAAAACCCCCGCATAAGCTGCAAAGCGATTGCATGGGTTGTATGAACGGTCAACAATGACCATGACACTAAAAACACCCCTACAAAACTATAAACAATTGAAGAAAATGAAAGAAAAGGGGTGAAGTGAAGAATGAAGGAATTTGTTGAACATGCAAGCCTATTTATAGCCTAAACCAAGTCCTAGGTCATTTGGAAGTCAAGGAAAACGTGTTTGTCATTCAAAACCGTCCCAAAAGCGCATTAAAATTTCACTAACCGGTCAAACCTTTGGTGAAACGCACCGTCCAAAACAATTGAGGGCTTCCGGATTATATAATTTGGAAATGACAAAAACATTCCAAATTATATAATCCGAACAGCACGATAATGCCTATTTATAGGGGGTTTTTTAGAGAGTTTTCATTAAAAATAAGTAATAAATGCATAAAAATTCAAGTAAGCAGCTTAAAACAAACATAAACAGCAAAATATTCTATGATGGTGTTCGAAGAGGTGCATTTGAACTTGATCCAGCTGACCTGCCAACTGACATATTTCTATCGGCCTGGCAGGGCCAACTGGATCGAGTTCATAAAAACATTTTCGGATTCAGATCTGCAACACAACGATGAAAGGCAGGGTGTTTCAAGATGATTGTTTTAAGTTAGATCATGTTGTCTTGCCAACTGAGATATTTCTATCGAGGCACCAAGATCTAGCTCATAGAAAATCTCTTGGTATTCAAATGTAGAGCAAGAATCTATCTATTTATGAAAGCATGTTGAAGATCTTCATCATGCCATTAAATAGATAACTATCTACTTAAAACAGCATGAGAAAGATCCTCAGCACAATGACAAAAAATTTCATGATTTCTTTGGAGTGTTTGTTCGTATTTTTGACAGCATGTTGAATATCTTCATCACGCGGTCAAATAGAGAGGTATCTATTTGCGACTACATGAGGAAGATCCTCAGCTTAATGACAAAAATTTGCATGGTATTCTTTGGTGTGTTTGTGTGTTTTGTTGGAAATGAAGATGAAAACCGAAAATACTTATTTATAGGGGTCTCTGGACATTGTGGACCACATAAAATTTTGGTGCATTGTAGTCCATACAAAAGAATCCTATGCTGAGAGATTTCAGATAACATAATCCGAATTGCACTTACTGTTGAGGACAAAATCCTTATTTGATGTTTTAAAGATTACAAACATTTAATACTTGTTTTTTAACTTGTTATCTACTAATGAATTTTGTGAGAAATGTTTCATGAGAATGTTCTTAACATAAGAAAGAAGGTTTTATGCTCACAAGACAAGTTAAAAACGTCATTGTCAAAGCAAATAACCAAAAGGACATAATTGGACTTTTTAGAATAAATTTAAGAAGCAAAATATTCTTTATGTCTCACCAAAAGAAGATACTTTGGATAGAGGACATAAATGGAAAGAATATCATATGATTACATAAAGTCCTTTGCATTTAAAGAGGAATTGGAAAAGCACGTGCCTTAAAGAAAGAAGAAAAAAATTGTTTTACAAAGAAAGAATGTTCTTAAGAACATTCTGGTGAAACTACAAATGGATAAGGATGATGTCATTCTATCACAGCCAATTACAACTCATACATAGTTGTATTGCAACCTCACGTGGGCTGTCTCAAAAGGCTAGAAAGAAGAGAGAACATTCTTCACTTGGAATAACACATTTTTGGCAACACTTGCGCCTCAAGCAACAAAAGCAAGAGCACATGGGTTGTTTTTTTCGTACAAGCCAAACAACTGTATGTTCATGTACATTTCAAGTGAGCTTCACAAATTCAGCCTCTATAAATACAAGCATATAGCAAGGCATTTCTCAAGAGCTTTAAATATACAAAAAGAATTCAATCTCTCTCCAAAGAATTCAATTCTCTCACGTGAATATTCAAAAAAGTATTCATAGAAGCTCTTCAACAACAACAAAGCAAACTTCAAAAATCTTTCATCTCCTGTATTTAAGATATCACTATAAGTTTGTATTGATAATATCTCCAAGTTGGGATATTATTTGAAATATCTCTTTGAGATATTATTTTGAAATCTCCATATGAGATACCTTTAGAAATCTCCAAGAGAGATACCATTTAAAATCTCCAAGTGAGATACTAAATTTGAATAAGTTGCCTTGCTTTGAAAAATGTCAATGTTGGCCGTTTTTGCAAAATGAAACGAACTTGTCGTAAGTTTGTGATTTTGATGAGTTTGTCGTAGTCGGCCGGTGAAATGCACATGTATATTCAACTACACTCATATGTGATCTAAGTGTATACATAGTTGAGACCCTAGAGTTTATTTACTTGGTTTTGGTTCATTTGTCTCAATTATTTTAAAGTTGTAAAATGAGAGGTGAACTTTGTCGAAAATAATCTTTAAGACCAAATACTTGGCAAATCTTTTGTGGATAGTTTGATATGATTATATGAAGATATGTGAATGATTGCTAGGTGTTGAACATGAGGTTTATCATAATGTGTTTTATTTTCTTCTTTACTTGAATTGTGAGAAATAGTATGATGTTGTTGAATTATATGTTGATTGATTGTGTAATTGTTGGTGAATACACATATGTTGAGTGATGTTGAATTTGTTGATGATTGCATATATATTATGTGAATGGTGATGACGTGGTGAATTGTTTGCGTCAACATATGCATTGTTGTCGAGTCATATGTTCATGCATTCATGACTGCTGGTGACAGATTTTATATCCAATTGAGGTGATTATGATGTGCAGTTGGCATCATGGGGTGACGGCCTAGACGTTGTTGATGACAGTACCACATGCATTTAGAAGTCGTGTCTAGGAGCATATCATGTCGTGGCATGAGTTCTAGTTGTTATAATAATTGGTGTTTGATGTGAATTTGTTGTGATTGTTGAATGTTGTTTGGAAGTTAAATTTATCGGTCAGGTTTAATTCAATGCTTGTATTTTCAAATTGTTTATGTTGATTATGATTGATGTGAAACTAACCCCAAGTGGTCTGTGGTGGACCGCCTACCTATTTGTATGAATGAGTATACGACGTGCAGGAATAGTTATTGATTACCTGATGAGTGCTTGGATAGCGGGAGCTATCTCCATTATCGGTCTTTGGAGTCTTAGAATAGGCTCTGATCTAGGATGTCTGCCTTTAAGATTATTCTAGATTGACTATGTTGGATTTATGTTGTGAGTTTTTGCCCATGTGTCGGGATTTGGAGATTTTATATGATGATGTATATTGATCGTATGGCATGTACATTTTGGAGATGTATGATTTATATCCGCTGTGACTGTTGAGAAATTTTATATATGCATGTTATTTGTATTTTGTTGAAGACGTAGCGTCTATTTCTTGAATATATGCTTCATTCGTGTGTTTTATCGATTTAATAGAAATAGGGCGTTACACACCTACTCATGGAAAGACCACAATGAGACATATACGCTTTAAACGTCCACGTCCTGCAACCTTCAGTTCCCCTCGTTCAACCATGCAACTCATTTCTCCCATTTACTCTTTTGTAGGGAAGAATATGCAGAATAGTTTTATCTCCAATAAGGCGGTGTTTTCATAAAAATTTCATTACTCTCAAACTGCAGTAAGAAACGAAAGTTTTCTTCAGGAGAGTCCAAAAAGAAAAATAAAACAATGGCACCACTTATTGCTACTTCAAGAGACCATAATGCTTTGGTACTTCTGAGGAAATGTACGCATTGTGAGGCGGCGAAGACTCCACAATGTGGTGGAAATGTACGCTTTGGCCCCTATGGCCTTGTCCTCCATTGTGGAATCTTCGTCGCCACACAATGTGTACATTTTCTCACAAGTACCAAATCATTATGGTCTCCTGAAGCAGCAATAAGTAGCGCCTTTGTTTTTTCTCTTTGGACTCTCAAAGTTTTCGGTTCTTGGCCACAATTTGAGAGTCAGGCAAATTTTCTGAAGACACTGCCTTATTGGAGATAATACTATTACGCATATTGTCCCCTACAAAAGAGAAAATGGGAGAAAGGAGTTGCATGGTTCATCCACAAGAATAATTCACCATAAACCTCTTAAATCCTCAATCCTCAATCCTCATTGTTGGAACAAGGGTGTTTCACAAGTCACCTATTGAGTTTTGACAATAACAAGGTATTAAAAATAATCAATTGGATATGCTAAACAATTTGTTCAAGTGTGCAGGATCCATATTCAGAGTACT